>LFRM01184521.1_pt2 | contig 42379 bp, 40 predicted proteins | sample 618341 | NCBI WGS metagenome assembly LFRM01 (sample SAMN03654438, study PRJNA283298) | anaerobic digester metagenome | isolation source: pool of bioreactors CSTR01a, CSTR02a, and CSTR03a thermophilic anaerobic... | place: Denmark: Kgs. Lyngby | collected 2014-05-21 | reverse complement strand
GCGTGGAAGTTGTTTAAATTGATTATTTTGAATAGGAAGCAACTTAGGAAGGAGGCGGGTTCATGAAAAAGTATTGGCTGATCATGTTGGTTAATCTAGTTTTTGCCCTCTTAGCTTTACCGAAAACCCAAGCCTATTGGACAAGCCCGCTTCCTTCTGAGGCTGTTTGTAGTTCCTATGTAAAGATAGGCAATTGGAAAATTTACATTGTCCTTGAAGAAGTGGGAAGGATTGACGATCCGAAAGCGGGATTGGAATTCCTATATAAGGACTGCCTGTATGTCGTGATTTGGGATTTGGACGAAAGCATTCCCGATGATGAGAAATGGTGGGGATGGAACAATCGTTGGAGCGGGGTCAATGTCCTGAGCGAAGATTGGGTTTCGACCAATTACTACGATCAAAGGTCCATGCCGATAAAAAAGGACGGATTATATTATCTCGCGCTCCATTCAGGCTCCACCAACCAGGTGCCCGGCAACCATTATTCCTGGTTTGAGATCAGCGAATGGTTTTTGCCTGGGAATGTTTATCTGAAAGGCTACATTGTGAAGCATGGATTTGATTCCGAGGGGAATCCTCGTTATTGGGTTGCCAGGCAATATGTCAACCCGGGCCACACGCCGGGAGTTTACGCTTGGGCTTGGGATGAGATTCCGGAATGGCGGGAGAGTGCTGAAGAAGGGGAAACCGTCTACAGCTTTGACGAAAACGGAGAGATTCGCTTTTGGAAAGCTTTGCGGGATTGCGAGGTTGCACCTTCAGAGGAGACAGCGGGGGAAGGGTATTTCCAAGAGATAAAAAACGGCTCGGTTTCTCCGATCAGAGAGGAAATCGTCAATTTTTGGCTCGGACACAACCATTATTCTTCGGGCGAAGTGGTCATTTACGGCATGCTTAACTCCCGCCGTTACCGTTATTTTCGGGCGAAAAGGCCCTCTGTCGGGGTTGTTCCCTTTCGCATCGAAAACGGTGAAGAAGTGATCAACAAAGAATATTGGGAGGAAATCTAATTGAAGAAAGTTTTGAAGGCGCTCAAAACCTTGATTCCCCTGCTCATCATCCTGTATTTTGGCGCTTATTTCTTTGTTTCGGTGTTTTTTCCGGATAAAAAAATAACCGTTTTCGGATACTCGCTTTCGATTGTGCAAACAGGTTCGATGGAACCAAAAATCAAAGTCAGGGACGGCATTTTCATCGTCCGCGTCCGCAAGGACAACCTAAAAGAAGGCGACATCATCAATTTCCGCGCCCGCGTCAAAAACAAGGCGGGCGAAATCGAAGAAATCAATGTCGTCCATTATTTGGGTTATGTGGGCGAGGACGGGGCTTATTATAAAACGCAGAGCCACAGCCGGAAGGAAGAAGGCAGTTTTGATCTTTGGTACGATGAGGAGGGGATGAGGACCGAAAGAATCAATCCCGAAGACATCCTCGGTAAAGTCGCTTTCAGAATTCCCCGTTTGGGGTATTTTGTGGAAACGTTCCGTGATCCGATGATGCTTCTGCTATTGGCTCTGGACGGGCTTCTGATAATTTTGTTGGCGGTGATTCTCAAAGAACCGAAAAAGAATGCTGAGGGAGCGGCGGCGAAAAATTAGGTTTTTCGGCATCCGCTTTTTTATTTTGCGGTTGACAAGGAAGGTTGATTGTAGTATAATATACTAGCAAAGAATTCATTAATGAATCCGGGAAATAGCTCAGCTTGGTAGAGCGCTTGGTTTGGGGCCAAGAAGTCGCGGGTTCAAATCCTGTTTTCCCGACCATTTGCAGGTATAGTTTAATGGTAGAACATCAGCCTTCCAAGCTGAATGTGCGAGTTCGATTCTCGTTACCTGCTCCAATTGAAATTTGACCGCACTTTTTGTAGTGCGGTTTTTCTTTTATTTTTCAGGAAAATGTGTTAAGATATTACAGGTTAAGGAGAGATAGAATGACATACATACTAAAAAATGAACATCTTGAAGCGCATTTTATTAGCTTTGGGGCCTGCATCGTGAAACTCATTGATTTGAAGACGGGAATCAACATCATTGTCGGTCACGAAGACATGGAGACTTACCGGAAAAACAATCCCGGGTACATGAATGCCATCATCGGTCGTCATTCCGGACGGATCACGGATTTTTATCTTGACGGCAAGAGACATGAGGTTGCGAAGAACATCAACGGCATCTACCAATTGCATGGAGGGTTCAAAGGATTCAATGCGAAGGAATATTCCGTGGAGGTGGGAGAGGATTGGATCAAATTCAGCGCTTCCGCGGAGGACGGCGAAGAAGGTTTCCCTGGGGCGGTTGCTTTTTCCGTCACCTACAGACTACGGGGAAGGGAATTGCATTTGCTTTATGAAGCGGAGCCGACCAAAAAAACAATCCTGAGCCTCACCAACCATGCCTATTTCAACCTGAACGGGGATCCGGAAAAATCAATATTGAACCATGAGCTTTTTTTGAATGCCGACCGTTATCTCATGCTCGATGAGAATTTCATTCCCTACGGCGCGGCTTTGGTCGAAAACACACCCCTTGATTTCCGAAAGATGAAACCGATCGGTCAGGACATTAATGCTAATTTTGAGCAACTGAAAATTGCGGGCGGTTTTGACCATCCCTACCTGGTCAACAGAGCCGGGGAGATGAGCCATGTGGCGACGCTCCGTTCTCCGCTCACCGGTTTAAGTTTGGAAGTGCATTCGACCGAGGATGTGGTTGTCTTTTATGCCGGAAACATGATTAATGAGGATTATCGGATTGCCGGAGGAATCAGGGGTTATAAGAACATGGCACTCTGCCTGGAAACGCAGGGCGTGCCCAATTCTCCCAACATTCCGGAATTTGCGGACCGCAATCTTTACGGACCGAATGAAAAATACACCCCAAAGACCGTCTGGAAACTTGCCGATAATTGACTGTTCAAGCCAAAATAAACATAGTTTATTTTGGTTTTTTTATTCAAAAAGCCTGTTTCTGAAATTGTATTTGTGACGAAAATTTGGTATAATTTAAATGCGGTATGCTTAACAAGGAAGGGCAGTCTTTTCTGTTTTTGGCTTGATGGGGGCCTGGAAAAAGCAATGAATTGAAAGATATAAAGGAGAAGGTAATGTTATCTGATGATGTGAAAACATTGGAGATGTTTGCTGTAGTTAAGGATAGGCCGGAAAAAGGCTTTTCCTTAAAGAAAGTCACGATTAGTACGGATTTAAAACCGGATGAGGTTTTGGTCAAAGTCTTCCGCGCTTCTTTTTGCGGGACGGATTATCACCTTTATCTCTACGATGATTATGCAAGGGAGAGGATCAAGCTTCCGCTCATCGTCGGCCATGAGTTCAGCGGTGAAATTATTAAAATCGGCTCGGATGTGCAGAATGTCAAGGTGGGGGATTTGGTCAGCGCTGAAACCCACATCATTTGCTGGGAATGTGAGTTTTGCGAGCGCAGCGAAGGCCATATCTGTGCGGAAACGAAGGTGATTGGGCTCGACATAGACGGTTGTTTCGCCAACTATGTAAAAATCCCCGCGGCGAATTGTTTCATCAACAGCAAGGACATCAATCCGCTATTTCTCTCCATCCAGGAGCCCTTGGGGAATGCGGTGCATACCATGGCCCATTTTCCGGTCAAGGGTAAGGATGTCGTGGTGTTGGGCTGCGGCCCGATCGGGCTGATGGCGATAGACGTGGCCAAAGCTTACGGAGCCCGGAAGGTGATCGCGGTTGAAATCAAGCCCTATCGGGAGACGCTCGCTTGGGAAATCGGGGCGGACGTCGTCATCAATCCGACACGGGAAAATGTGACTGAGCGCGTGTTTGAGGAAACGGGGGGCAAGGGCGCGGATGTCATCGGCGAATTCACCGGCAATAAGGGCGCGATTGAAGAAGCTTTCAGATATCTGAAGCCGGGCGGGGGCATCAGCATGCTGGGGCTCCCGAGTGAAAAAATAGAGCTAGACTTTTCAAAATATGTGGTCCACAAGGGCATCAGCATTTACGGAGTCACGGGAAGGAGGATCTATGACTCCTGGCATCAGGTGAAGGAGCTTGTTGAAAGCGGGAAACTGCATTTGGATAAAATCATCACGCATGAGCTGCCCCTCCGCGAAATCAACCGCGCGGGCGAAATCATGGGCAGCGGGAATTGCGGAAAAATTGTATTGATTCCGGAGGAAATTGATGGGTAAATTGGATTATCTCAGAGAAAATGTGGAAATGCTGAAGGCGGAGGGGACTTACAGGAAACTGCCCGTCAATCATGGGCCCTGCGCCAATGTCATCAACTTGAACGGCAGGAGAGTCGTGAATCTTTCCAGCAACAATTATCTCGGCCTTGCCAACCATCCGCGCTTGATTGATGCCGCCAAAAGGGCGACCGAACACTACGGCGTCGGGGCGGGAAGCGTCAGGACGATCGTCGGAAATCAAAATTTGCTGGAAGAGTTGGAGAAGATACTTGCGGAATTCAAGGAAGAGGAGGCTGTCACCTGTTTTCAGTCGGGACTGAACTGCAATATCGGCACGATCCAGGCAGTTGTCTCCAAAGATGATTTGATCGTGAGCGACGAGCTGAACCATGCTTCGATCATTGACGGAATCAGGCTTTCCCGCGCAGACAAAGCCATTTATCGGCACAATGACATGGAGGATTTGGAACGCATCCTTCAGGAAAAACGCGCTGCCTACAGAAATGTACTCATCATCACCGACGGCGTGTTTTCGATGGACGGCGACCTTGCAAAACTTCCGGAAATCGTGGAGTTGGCGAAAAAATATGACTGCCTGACCTATGTTGACGATGCCCACGGAAGCGGCGTTTTGGGACGGGGTGGCCGCGGAACGGTCGACCATTTCGGTTTGAACGGCCAGATTGATTTCATCATCGGCACCCTGAGCAAAGCCATCGGCGTCGTGGGCGGTTATGTCGCTTCCAAAAAAATCGTCAAGGAATGGTTGTTGCATCGGGCACGGCCCCTGCTCTTTTCGACGGCGCTCCCGCCGGCGGCGACCGCAGCCACGATTGAAGCGGTGAAAATCCTGATGGAAAGCGAAGAATACACGGAGAAACTCTGGGAGAACGCACGGTATTTCAAAGAGGGGTTGAAAAGTCACGGCTTTGACATCGGCAAAAGCGAAACCCCGATTACGCCGGTGATGATTGGCGAAGAAGCAAAAACGATGGAATTTTCCCGAGAATTGCTGGAAGAAGGTGTTTTCGTATCGGGTATCGTTTATCCGACGGTGCCCAAGGGAACGGGGCGTTGCCGGGTCATGCTCAGCGCAAGCCATACCAAGGAAGATTTGGATTTTGCGCTCAGGGCTTTTGAAAAGGTCGGAAAAAATTTGGGAATAATCTGAAAGGAGCGAGAGATGAAGTTTAAGAAAACAATGGTCGTTGCCCACCGGGGCGCCTCAGGCCATGCGCCCGAAAACACATTATTGGCTTTTCAGAAGGCGATTGACATGGGGGCCGACTGCATCGAAACAGACATCAGGAGAACCAAGGATGGCATCATCGTGCTCTTCCATGACGAAAAAATCAACGGCAAGAAAGTGAATGAAATCACTTTTGAAGAATTGCGGGCCGAGGCTTCCAAAAAAAGTTTCCAAGTACCCACTTTGGAAGAAGGTTTGGCCTATGTCAAGGGGAAGATTTTGATTGACATTGAGTTTAAGGAAGACGGTTATGTGCGCGAAGCCGTCGACATCATCCGGAAATATCTGAGCCACGATGAATTCTTCATCCGTTCTTTTGAAGATCAAGTCTTGGTTCAGGTCAAAGAAATCGATCCGAAGATTACGACCGCGCTCCTGCTCGGCAGAGACAAACCGGAAAAACCAATCCGGACCAGGCTCTCGGAATTCTTTCCCGGCAGGCGTTTAAGAAGAACGAAAGCGGATTTCGTTTCGCCCCATTACCGTTTGCTTAAGTTCTTTTTTGTAACAAGAATGAATTTGCGGAAGTGTTCGGTTTCGGTTTGGACGGTGAACGACGAAAAGCTGATCAAAAAAGTCCTTTTCCGAAACAAGGTCGATAATGTGGTCACGGATTACCCGGACAGGGTTTTGAAATATCTGAAAAGATAAAAAAGGAGGAAATCCTCCTTTTTTATTTGAGTTCGTAGATTTTGGTATATTTTTTTATCAGATAATCGATGTAATGCTTTGGGTTGAATTTGCCGCCGACGCAGATCCGGAAGAGTTCTTTCGGGGGTTTTGTGGAACCATATTTATGCAAACGTTCTTTCAGCCAAGCATTGATTTCCTTCGTGTCGCCGGATTGCAGTGATTTCAGGACCTTGAAATCCCTGTTCATGACTTTGTAGATTTGTGCGGCATAGGCGGAGCCGAGGGCGTAGGTGGGGAAGTAGCCGAAGGAACCTCCGGCCCAATGAATGTCCTGGAGGATTCCTTCCCTGTCGCTCGGAACCTCCAGACCCAGGTATTCTTGGTATTTGTCGTTCCAAATCCTGGGCAGGTCTTTCACTTCAATTTCGCCTGCAAACAAAGCTTTTTCAATGTCATAGCGAATCATGATGTGGATCGGATAGGTGAGTTCGTCGGCTTCTGTGCGGATCAAACTTGCTTCGGCTCTGTTAATCAGTTTATGGAAATCCTTGAGTTTCACGCCCCGCAGTTGCTTTTTAAAAACGCTTTTCAGTTTTGGAAAATGGATTTTCCAGAAATCCAGGCTCCTGCCGATGATGTTTTCATAAAAACGCGACTGGGATTCGTGCAGGGCCATCGAGCCCCCGCCACCGGAAAGGGTGTGGTCCAATTCGGGATTGATCTGCTGTTCGTAGAGGGCGTGGCCAAGTTCATGAATTCCGGAGAAAATCGAAGAAGTGAAATCATTTTCGTAATAGTGGTTGGTGACTCTGACATCGGTGGTGCCGAATCCCGATGTGAAGGGATGTTCGCTTTCTTTCAGAACGCCCTTATTGAAATTAAAGCCCAATGTTTCTGCCAGATACTTAAAAAACTCTCTTTGCTGTTCTTTGGGATAGGAGAGTTTATTAAAGGAATCGTCTAATTCCAGTTTTTTGTCCAAAACCTTCTTTACAAAGGGAACGAGTTCGGTTTTGATTTTGGAAAAGAACTCGTCATAATCTTTCATCGTCATGCCCTTTTCATATTCATCAAGGAGCACGTCGTAGCCTTTGAGTTTTTCCGTTTCCACATACTTCACATATTTTCTGTTGAAAGCGACGATTTTTTCCAATGTCGGGCGGAAGATCTCGTAATCGTTTTTCTGTTTCGCCTTTCTCCAAATGTTTTCGCTTTCCTCCAGCAAACTCATGTATTCAATGTATTCCTGCATCGGCACTTTTTTGAGTTTGTCCAGGCCTTCCTTGGTTTCTTGGATTTCATGCCAAAACTTCGTCAAGCTTGTCCCTTTCAAGATAGAGCTCGTCGATGATTCTGAGCGTCTCCGGCGAAGTCTGCAGTTTATATGCTTCTTCACTTAAGATGCCCACCTGCTGGGAACGGAGAGGAAAACAGCCTTCCGGAGCTTCGGTAATTGAATCCCAGTTGATGACATAGTTCGCAAAGCGGTAGGCAAGCTTTTTTTGCGGATGGCTTCGTATTGTTTGATTGTTTTTTCCATTTTTTCACCTCATTTTATTATTATTATAACATTTTTTTGGAAATGTAAAATTTATTTTTCGTAAACGAAAGAATTTTATGAGAGAAACTGCCAATAAATCTTAAATTCCTCGGCAATTTATGATATCATATAAAAGAAGGAGGAAGTTATGGCAGTTTTGACTCTCACCACCCATTCGCGGGAACTTAAGATGAACACGCTTTTGACGGCAATCATCCCTGATTCGTCAAACATGGACAAACCCCTTTCCGAGCGGAAGGTGCTCTGGCTTTTGCACGGTCTTTCCGATAACGCCACCGCCTGGCTCAGATGGACCAGGGTTGAAAACTATGCCCAGCGCTATGGCATTGTCGTCATCATGCCATCGTGCGACCGCAGTTTTTATTTCGATAATGTGAACGGCATGAATTATTTTACCTATCTGACCGAAGAGCTTCCTGAATACTTAGAAAAGGTCTTTGCCCTTTCCAGAAAGAAAGAAGACAATTTCATTGCCGGCCTTTCGATGGGGGGCTACGGGGCGGTGAAGGCGGCCCTGACCCATCCCGACCGCTATTTTGCCTGCGGAAGTTTTTCGGGCGTTCTTGCCTTTGAGATTTTTGCTCACAGTGACATTTCTGAATTTGAAAAGGAATTTCCCTTCATGACTGAGGACTTTCCGTCGCTCCTTGCTTCGGAAAACAATCCGCCCAATTTGCTCTCGCCGGAGAAGGATGTAAAATTGTATGTTTCCTGCGGGCTTCAGGATTATCTCTTGCCCGCGACAAAAATCTTTGAGGAAAGGGCGCGGGAAAGGAATGTGAAAGGGAAGTTTGTTTACAGGGATGGCTACCATGATTGGGATTTCTGGGAAGTGGAAATCAAAAATTTCCTGAGTTATCTTTTTGAATGATTTACTGGAATAATTTTTCTTGAAAAAAATAATACTAGTAGAGAAGTCTTCTGATTGAATTTTCCTGGGAAATGTGTTAATATTGGCTTAGATTTTTTTGGAATTGAAAGCAATATGCCGGTATATTAATTGAATACTTTAGTATCCGCAAATATACTGGGTATATTTGCTTTTTTATAAATCTTGCTAGGAGGTATCATGGCAACAAAAAGCAAGCTTCCGGTTCAAGATATCGGAACCCGGAATCCGAAACTCTTTAACCGCATCAGAACGATCATCGAAACGCCCTTTTATTGGAACAACGTGCACCATGTGAGAAGCTTGAGTGAGGCGTATGAGCTGGCTAAAAGAGCTCCGGGAACGATCATTACCGGTCTCGATGTGCACAATCCGGAAGCGCTGGGGCTGCCGAGGGACGCAAAAGTTTTGCTGTTCAATGACGGAAAAATCACCGGACGCCAGGCGCGGTTGCGCAGACTCGTAAATGGCGAAAACAGGAATAAATTCGCGGATCTGCTGCGGGAAGCTGTCTTTTTATCGCGGAACAGGAAGATGTATCATGCGGAAGCGTATGTCGGGCTTGACAAGGATTTCATGCTCAAAGCGCATCTCTTGGTTCCGGAAGGGTATGAGAACACGCTTTATTCCTGGTTATTGAACTTTCAAATTGCGAATGAAGAATATACGGAAATGTATAAAGATTCGCTGGTATTGGACGAGGGGGACATCTTCATCTTCGCCAATCCCGATTACTATCCTGAGGAACATCCCGATGGTTTGGCCCTGTTCGATGCCGAACACAACTGTGCGGCAATTCTCGGAATGCGTTATTTCGGGGAATTCAAAAAGGGCACGCTGACGCTCGCTTGGACGATTGCGGAGAGGAACGGTTACACACCCTGCCACGGCGGACAGAAGCGCTTCAATCTTCCTTCCGGAAATCAGAAGGTGATCGGCGTCTTCGGGCTTTCCGGTTCCGGGAAATCGACGATCACGCTCTCGGACCACGGCGAGAAATTTTCGACGACCGTTCTCCACGACGATGCTTTCATCATTTCCGACAAGGACGCATACTCAATTTCCCTTGAACAATCCTATTTCGACAAAACCCAGGACTATCCATTGACGGAACCGCAGACCAAGTATTTTCTCACCATCCAAAACTGCGGCGCGACCCTGGATTCCGAAGGAAGAATCGTTCCCGTCACGGAGGACATCCAAAGCGGGAACGGGCGGGCCGTGAAATCACGATTCGCGACGCCGAACCGCGAATACCGATTCGAAGAGCCCTGCGACGCCATTTTCTGGATCATGAAGGATGACAGTCTGCCTCCCGTTCTGAAAGTGACGCGCCCCGAACTCGCTTCCGCCATGGGCGCAACCCTCGCCACGAAAAGGACCACGGCGGAATATGTTCCCGGGGAGGACCCGAACAAACTCGTCATCGTTCCCTATGCCAATCCTTTCAGGCTCTATCCCTTAAAAAAGGATTATCTGAAATTCAAGAAACTTTTTTCTGAAAGGAATGTGGCTTGTTACATCATCAACACCGGCCATTTCTTAACCAAAAAAATCGGCCCGCAGACAACCCTCGGTCTGATCGAGGACATCGTCACGGATAGGGCGGAATTCCAACCCTTTGGTCCGTTTGCTGATTTGGAATACTATCCGCTTGAAGGATTCCTGCCTGATTTTTCGGACAGAAACTATCTGGAAATGGTTGAAAGACGCCTCCTGGACAGGCTGGAGTATGTCTCCGGACTCGATGAATTCAATAAATTACCGGATGAAGCCTTGGAAGCAATAGAGAAAGCAGCAAAATCAATTAGGAGGTAAAAATGGGCGTGAAGTTTGTGGAAACGAGTCTTCGGGACGGTCACCAATCTCTCTTCGCAACCCGCATGACCACCGAGGACGTGCTCCTTGCCCTGGAGGAAATAGATAAAGCGGGCTACCATGCTCTCGAAGTCTGGGGCGGGGCAACTTTCGATGCCTGTCTGCGGTTTTTGAACGAGGATCCATGGGAAAGGCTCCGGCAGGTCCGCGCTGTCTGCAAAAACACGAAACTGCAGATGCTTCTCCGCGGCCAGAACCTGCTCGGATACAAGCATTATTCCGACGATATCGTCGAGAAATTTGTAGAAAAATCGCTCGCGAACGGCATCGACATCATCCGCGTCTTTGACGCTTTGAACGATTTAAGAAATTTGGAATGCGCCGTCAAGGCAATAAAAAAATACGGTGGGCATTGCCAGATCGCAATGAGCTACACGACCAGCCCCGTGCATACTGTGGATTATTATGTGGAACTGGCGAAAAAGGCTAAATCCATGGGCGCGGATTCCCTCTGCATCAAGGACATGGCGGGCGTGCTCTTGCCGGGCGCAGCTTACGAACTCATCACCCGCCTGAAGGAAAACACGGAGCTTCCCTTGGAACTCCATTCCCATTGCACGGGAGGGATCGCGGAGATGACTTATCTGAAAGCGATCGAAGCGGGCGTGGACATCATCGACACCGCCCTCTCGCCCATCTCCGGGGGAACGAGCCAGCCCGCGACCGAATCCTTCGTTTACGCCCTTATGGGAACGGAGCATGATCCGGGCATGGATGTGGGGATGCTGGAACGGGCTGCGGAGAAAATGCGAAAAGTTCAGGACAAATACCTGGAAAACGGTCTCCTAAACCCTCGCGCCCTCTTCACAAACCCCGACATTCTGAAATATCAGATTCCCGGCGGGATGCTTTCGAATCTGCTGAACCAGCTGAAAAACCAGGGCGCGCTCCCCAGGCTCGAAGAAGTGCTACGGGAGGTGCCGAATGTGAGAAGGGATCTTGGTTATCCGCCCCTGGTCACGCCCCTGTCGCAGATGGTGGGCACGCAGGCGGTGATGAACGTGCTTTCCGGGGAAAGATACAAACTTGTCCCGGGCGAGGTCAAAGAATACCTGCGCGGTTACTACGGCACAAGCCCTGCTCCGGTCGATCCGGAAGTGAAGGCGAAAATCATCGGGTCCGAGCCGACCATCGATTATCGGCCGGCCGATGATTTGGAACCGCAGTTTGAAAAATTAAAGGAAAAATACCGGGATTTGGCGGAGACTGACGAAGACGTGCTTTCCATTGCCCTCTTCGAAAACGTCGCCGTGAAATTCCTGCAAAATAAAAAACAACCGCAACTCGAGGTTGTGGAATTCAATCTCTACATTGGCAGGTGAATGGCATGATACTCGCGACACCGCTTGAATACATTTTGAGCGCGGCTTTGTTTCTCTCCTTCTTGATCATCTTCGTTTTCGCGCTCACTTTCTACCGTCTCGCTTCCGGAAAAACCTTTGAAACAACCAAAGAAGAAAGCGAGACCGTTGTACCTACCGAAAGGACTGTTTTGCAGCCGAAAGCCGCTTTTTCGCTTGCGGACATCACCGACGAAGACATGATGGTGGCAGCTCTGGTCGCGGCGATTGATTATGCTGAAGAGACAAAAAAAGATGTCCGGCTGCTTTCGATAAGAGAAATTCAAGGAGGGTCAAATGAAAATTTATAGACTGAAAGTGAACGGGAAAGTGTATGTTGTGGAAGTTGAGAGCGTTGAAGAAGCGCCAGCTTCCGCGCCTACTCCGCAAGCGGCTCCGGCTCCCCCGAAACCAACCGCTGGGGAGGGTGCTGTCGTAAAGGCCCCGATGCAGGGAACGATCATTGATGTGAAAGTCAGGGTGGGGGATGTGGTGAAGCGGGGTGACGTCGTGGTCGTTTTGGAAGCGATGAAACTGGAAAACGACATCGTGAGCACCGCCTCGGGGACGGTGAAAGAAGTTCTTGTCGAAAAGGGCCAGAATGTCGACAACCAGGCCCCCCTGGTCATCATCGGCTGATGCGCTTCGCACATGAGTTGGTTTTTGCTTCCCTTCCCTCAACAAATTTATTTCTAAAAGAAAATTTTAAAAGTTTGCCCAACTATGCCGTGGTTCATGCGAAAGAACAGACGGCGGGCAGGGGAAGGTTGGGCAGGAAATGGTTTTCCGGAGATGATTTGGCGCTTTCCGTTCTGATCAAAGATGCGCTTCCCTTGGACGAACTCCCCAAGACGGCGCTCGTCGCGGCGGCAGCGGCCTGGAAAACCATCCATCCCCTCCTTCCGGTTGCCATCAAATGGCCAAACGACATCGTGAACGGTGATAAGAAAATTGCCGGAATTTTAAGCGAAACGGTCATTGATTCGCAAAAACTAGTTGCGCTCATCATCGGCTTCGGAATCAATGTGAACACGCTCGAATTTCCGGCAGAGCTTACGGAAAAAGCGACTTCCTTGGCGCTTGCGACGGGAAAACGCCAAGATATTGATTCCCTGAAGCAAGCCCTCCTGGAAAACCTCGATCATTATTTCCGGGATTTCTTGGAAGGAGGAAACGAGTTCATCGAAATTGCGCACGCGCATTCTTCGCTAATCGGAAAAGAAGTAATTTTCGATGATTTCAAAACGCGCAGACGGGCGAAAGTGCTCGACATCCTCGGCAACGGGAACATTTTATTGGAAATCGGAGAAGAAAGAAGAGAATACTCCTCGGGGGAAATCACCCTGAAGGAAATTTATCGAGGTGAGCATGCATAAATTTTTCCGCGAATTCCGCGATTTTATTCAGCGCGGGAATGTTTTGGATCTGGCCACGGGCATCATCATCGGCGGAGCATTCAATAAAATCGTAACCAGTTTGGTGAACGACATCCTGATGCCCCTGATCGGTTTACTCGGGGGCAGGAACATTTCTGAAGCGACGCTGGTTTTGGTTCCGGCGGTGACGAATGCGGAAGGAGAGATTCTGGAAAGTGCTGTGACTTTGAATTACGGGGCTTTCCTGCAGTCGATCATCGACTTTCTGATCGTCGCTCTGACAATCTTCCTCATCATCAAAACCGCGATTTCTTTCCGGAAACGGATTGATGCTTTCAGAAAAAAAGAAGAAGAAAAGAAAGAAGAGGAGCCGGGACCGAAAGCCGAGGAATTGCTCATGGAAATCAGGGATTTATTGAAAAAAGAAAACGACCCGAAAGAAGAAATCTAACGGGCCGTTTTTTGCTTAGAAGAAGAAGGGGTCGAAGAAACATCTTCTTCTTCTGAATCTGCGAAAACAGCAACAGCAACAACAGAAGAAGGGATCAAAGAACATCGCATCACCTACCGCTATAGATTATGTGAATAAACTTCGCCTGTAAACGGGAAAAGCATAGAAGCGCTTATTTGTTCGCCTCCTTCTTGTAATTATCGCCAACCTTCTATATAATAATAGTAAATCTTTGGAAAGGTGAGTTTATGAAAACAGTAGTCATTACCGGAGCGTCTTCCGGAATCGGTCTTGCAACCGGTGAATATCTGGCAAGGAAGGGTTATAAGGTCTACGGGCTATCGCGCAGGAAGGGAGAAAGCGAACTCATCACCTATCTTCCCTGCGATGTGACGGAGAGACGCCAAGTCGAAGAAGCATTTGCGATGATACCCGAGGACATCGATGCCGTGATCAACAATGCCGGCATCGGCGTCGGCGGCTCCATAGAATATACTCCCATCGAAGATGTACAACAAATCATCGACGTCAATTTATTGGGCGTGGTGAACGTCGTGCAGGTCGCGCTCCCTTATTTAAGAAAAACCAAGGGCAGAATCATTAACATCGGAAGCGTCGCCGGGGACATGGCAATCCCCTTCCAGGCCTTTTATTCGCTCACGAAAGCGGGGCTCGGGATCTTCTCGGAAGCCCTCAACATCGAAACGCGTCCTTTCGGGGTGCGTTCGGTGCTCGTGCTTCCGGGGGATACGCAGACTTCTTTCACCGCCAACCGGAAGAAAGGAATCTTGGAAGACGGGATTTACGGCAAAAGAATCAGAAAATCCCTTGAGAAAATGGAAAGGGATGAAATGCGCGGCATGCCCCCGACTGCGGTCGCGAAGGTAATCCATAAGGTTTTGAAAAAGAAAAATCCGCCGATCCGCATCACGGTCGGTTTCGGATACAAGGTCCTGGTCTTTTTGAAAAGACTCGTTCCCTATCGCTTTTTAAACCATGTACTCTACAAACTCTACGGTGGCGGCGATGAATAAAAAACTCGAACTTTTTCTCACATTTTTTAAAATCGGCGCCTTCACCTTCGGGGGCGGCTACGCAATGGTGCCCCTGATTAGGGAAGAGCTCGTCGACAAAAAAGGTTGGATAAATAACGACGAAATGTTGGACATGCTGGCGATTGCGGAGGCGACTCCGGGCGTGATTGCCGTCAATTCCGCAACCTTCGTCGGCCATAAAATCGGCGGTTTTTGGGGGAGTTTCGCTGCCTCTTTGGGCGTCGTCCTCCCCTCATTTTTTGTCATTATATTGGTTGCCTTGTTTTTTGAGGATTTCCTGAAGATCAAAGTCATTGCCGACATTTTCCGAGGAATCCGGGCCGGGGTGACGGTTTTGATCTTCAATGCGGGCTTGCGCTTTTTCAAACAAATCCCGAAAACGGCGGTCAATTATTTTTTGATAGCTCTCGCATTCGGGCTGAGCGTGTTTCTTGAATTCAGGTTTCTTTCGCTCTGCCTGCTTGTTTTCGGTTTTGTTTTCGGCCTTATCGGGCAGTTATTGAAAACCGGAAGGGAGGAGCGGGAATGATTTATTTGGAACTCTTCCTCGTTTTCTTCCTCGTCGGTCTCTTCACAATCGGCGGCGGCTATGCGATGATTCCGATGCTTCAAGAACAAATCGTCGGGCGCGGCTGGCTGGAAGCGGAGGATTTGCTTAACGTTTTTGCGATTTCGGAATCAACCCCCGGTCCCTTTGCCGTCAATACAGCGACCTTTGTGGGATATGATTTGGGCGGCGTTCTCGGTTCCGCAGTCGCGACAATCGGCGTGGTCCTGCCTTCGTTCATCATCATTTTGATCATTGCCCGTTTCATTTATAATTTCCTTGAATACAAAAGCATTCGCACAGGCTTTGAAACCGTGAAGGTGATTGTCGTAGGTTTGATTTTCGCGGTTGTGCTGGAATTGATCTTGAAAAATGTTTTCGGTGACGGATTTGATCTGAAGAGCTTTGATTTTGTTGCTTTCGGAATCATGGTTTCCGTTTTCTTTCTGAAGCTTGTTTTTAAAAAGCTCAGCGCCATCAAAATCATAATCATTTCCGGAATTTTGGGTTTGATATTTTACGGAATATTTCCTCTCTGAAAGCCAATATTTAGCACTTGAAACTTGACAGTGCTAAGGATTGGGTATATAATAAGTGAAGAGAAAAGAAGTTTCAAGGAGGTACTATGGCAGAAACCAGAGAATTCAAAACCGAATCGAAAAGATTGCTTGAGCTGATGGTGCACTCGATTTATACAAACAGAGAAATATTTTTGCGGGAACTGATTTCGAACGCTTCCGACGCCATTGACAAGCATCGCTTTCTCGCCCTGACGGATGAGAAATTACGGCGGGATGAGGAATACCAAATCCTGTTGGAACCTGACAAAAAGAGAAGAAAGCTTTCAGTCACCGACAACGGCATCGGGATGACTTATGAGGAATTGATTGAAAGCCTGGGAACGATTGCGAAGAGCGGTTCGAGCGAGTTTTTGGAAGGACTGAAGGATAAATCCGACACGGAGGCCCTGGAGATCATCGGCCAGTTCGGAGTCGGCTTCTATTCCGCCTTCATGGTCGCTGAGGAGGTCGAAGTCAGAACAAAATCGCCTTTTTCCGAAAAGGCCTATTTCTTCCGTTCCAGGGGCATCGATACCTATGAAATTGATGAGATAGATGATTTTCCGGAAGGGACGAAAGTGACCCTGAAACTCAGGAAAAACACAAAAAACGAAAGTTACGACGAGTTTTTGGATGAATTTGCTCTGAGGCGGCTCGTCAAGAAATATTCCGATTACATTCGTTACCCGATCAAAATGGAGGTTACGAAATCGGTTCCGAAGAAGGATGCGGAAGGGAACGAAACCGGTGAGGATGAGGAAGTCAGGGAACTTGAAACCCTGAATTCGATGATCCCGCTTTGGAAGAAGCAGAAAAAGGAAATTACGGAAGAAGAACTCAATTCCTTTTATAAACAGAAATACTATGATTATCTGGATCCTCTGACTTCGATTCACATCAATGTCGAGGGAGCGCTGAATTACACGGCATTGGTATTCATCCCGAAGAAACCGCCCTTCAATCTCTATTCCGACAAATACGAGAAAGGCTTGCAACTCTATTCCAAGGGCGTCTTCATCATGGACAAATGTAAAGAACTCGTCCCCGATTATCTCCGCTTCATCAGGGGTTTGGTCGATTCTGCCGATCTGCCGCTCAACATCAGCCGCGAGTTTCTCCAGAAGACGCAGGAACTGCAGAAGATTGCGACCAACATCGAGAAGCGAATCATCAACAGGCTGGAAGGAATGCTCAAAAACGAAAGGGAGAAATACATCGAATTCTTCGAGAACTTCGGCGTCCACATCAAATACGGAGTCTATGACAATTTCGGGGAAAAGAAGGCTTTGCTTGCGGATTTGCTGATCTATAAGACAATCAAGCAGGATGGCTACATCACTCTGAAGGAATATGTGGAAACGATGGCGGAAGACCAGGAATGCATTTATTATGCTTCCGGAAAGACCAAGGAACAGATCCTTGCCCTCCCGCAGATGGATCTCATCAAGGCCAAGGATTATGATGTTTTGATTCTTTCCGACGAAATCGATGAGTTTGTCATGCAGATCATGCAGAGTTTCGGAAAGAAGAAATTCAAATCAATCAATCAGGGCGAATTGGATTTGCTTTCCGCAGATGAAGAAAAGGAAATCGAGGAACTCGCGAAGGAGAAAAAAGATTTTCTTGAAGCTTTGAAAGAAGCGCTGGCTCCGGAAGTGACCGACGTCGTGCTTTCCAAACGGCTTTCCGCTTCCCCCGTCTGCCTGGTCAGCGCTGACGGGCTCTCTTTTGAAATGGAGAAATACATCTCAAATCTTCCGGGAGGTGAAAAGGCGAAGGCGAAGCGGATTCTGGAAATCAACCCGAAACATGAGCTGTTTGCGGCTCTGGAGGGCATTCATCGGGAAGGGGACGAAAACTTCAAGGATTATGCCGAACTGTTATACAGCCAAGCCCTGCTCATCGAAGGGCTCCCCTTGGAAGATCCGGTCGCCTTTTCCGAGAAAATGACGAAACTTATTCTCAGAGCCGCGAAATGAACGGACCGCGAACGGTCCGTTTTTATATGAAAATCGGTTGACGAAAAGCCCGGGCAGTAGTAAAATGGAATCAGAACAGGAAAGGAGCCAAATATGGGTTTGATGCTCAGGCTGCTGCTGAAAGCGGCGCCCCTGCCTGATTATAAGAAATTTAAGAGAGTTTTGTTCATCGGACCGCATCCCGACGACATTGAGATCGGAGCCGGAGGCACCGCCAGGAAACTCGTTCTTCTGGGAGCGGAGGTGTATTTTTTGATAGCCTCCGACGGCGGCGCGGGCAGTCTTGATCCGGGAATGACCTCCGAAAAACTTGCCGCGATCAGAAAAAAGGAAGCGCTCGCGGCGGGAGCTTTTCTCGGAGTGAAGGCAACCGAAGTGCTTGCTTTTCCGGATGGCGGTGATTATTCCGTCGAAGCGCTCACGACGGAGATTGTAAAAAGGATTGTGCGGATCAAACCCGATGCCGTCTTTTGCCCGGATCCCCTGCTGCCCACGGAAACGCATCCCGACCATTTGAAAACAGCCGAGGCCGCGCGCCGGGCCATCCCCCTTGCTCAGTTTCCCCTGGCCGTGAAAAGAAGGGGCATAGAACTTGAGGAAGGAGACAAACTACCCCAGGGAATCAATCTTCTTTATTACTATACGGCGCGGCCGAACATATACATTCCGCTTACGAAAGCGGAGCAGGAAGCGAAAATTGCCGCGATCAAAATGCACGCAAGCCAAATCGACGAAAGCTTTGAGGGCATTTTCCGCTACCTTAATTTCAAATCGAAGAGTTACGGATGGAAAGCGCGGGCAAAACACGGGGAAGCCTTTTACGGGCTCGGTCCCCTGCACCAGCATTGCTTTCCGGAAAAAATATAATGGGTGATGCAATGAAGAAAACGAATTACACGCTGATGTGCGATTTCTATGAACTGACCATGTGCAATGGCTATTTGGTTCAGGGGCTGAAGGATAAGATCTGTTACTATGATTATTTCTTCAGAACCGTTCCCGACAACGGCGGGTTTGCGATTTCCTGCGGTTTGGAGCAGATTGTGGAATACATTCAAAACTTGCATTTTACGGAAGAAGACATCCGGTATCTGGAAAGCAAGAAGATCTTCGCGCCGGAGTTTTTGGATTTATTGAGGGATTTCCGTTTTACCGGCGACATCTGGGCGGTTCCGGAAGGGACGGTCATTTTTCCGAACGAGCCGATTTTGACCGTGCGCGCCAGGGCGATCGAAGCCCAGTTCATCGAAACCTTTCTGCTCGCGACCATGAATCACCAAAGCCTGATTGCGACGAAAGCGAATAGGGTGGTGCGCGCGGCGCAGGGAAGGACCGTTTCCGAATTCGGGGCGAGGCGCGCCCACGGCGCCGAAGCGGCGACCCTCGGGGCTCGGGCGGCTTACATCGCCGGGGTTGACGGAACTTCGAACACGCTCACTGACCGCCTATACAAAGCCCCGGCAGTGGGAACGATGGCCCATTCCTGGGTGCAGATGTTCCCTTCCGAATACGAAGCTTTCAGAAAATATTGCGAATGCTATCCCGACAGCGCTCTGTTGCTTGTGGATACCTATAATGTCATTAAGAGCGGGGTTCCGAACGCCATCAAGGCCTTTGATGAGGTCTTGAAGCCCCTGGGGAAAAGACCCCTCGGAATCCGCCTTGATTCCGGAGACATCGCCTACCAGTCCAAAAAAGCGCGGGAGATGCTGGATGAAGCAGGTTATCATGATTGCCTGATTTTTGCTTCCAATTCCCTTGACGAGAACCTGATCCGCGGTCTGATCCTCCAGGGCGCGGAAATAGATGCTTTCGGCGTGGGCGAAAGATTGATTACGTCCAAGAGCAGTCCCGTGTTCGACGGGGTGTATAAGCTCATCGCCGTCGAAGAGGACGGAAAGATTGTTCCGAGGATAAAGATCAGCGAAAACGTTGCGAAGATCACAACCCCGGGCTTCAAAAAACTCTACCGTTTTTATAATAAAGAAAACGGCAAGGCGGAAGCGGATTTGCTTGCGCTTCCCGAGGAAGTGATCGACGAAAACAAACCCTACGAGCTCTTCGATCCGCACGCGACATGGAAACGTAAGACAATCACAAATTTCAGGACAAGGGAATTGCAGGTTCCAATCTTCAAAGACGGAAAACTGGTTTACAGGCTTCCCGGTATCGAAGAGATCAGGGAGTATTGCCGGGAAGAATTGGAAACGCTCTGGGACGAGGTGAAGAGGTTCGAAAACCCGCATAAATACTATGTCGACCTCTCCCAGAAACTTTGGGATTTGAAACATGATCTGTTGGAGGAGCATATAAAAACGGAATAAGAGGCATGAAGCCTCTTTTCTTATAAAAAAGCGGCTTTGCCGCTAAAAGATATTTTTTCTCATGATGGTTTGTGTTTGATCGGGTCCGACGGAAATCATGACGACGGGAACGCCGGTTATTTTTTCAATCCTTTCGATGTAGTTTTGTGCATTTGCGGGCAAGTCGGAAAAACTTTTTGCCTGGGAGATGTCTTCCATCCAGCCAGGGAGTTCCTCATAAAGGGGTTTGCAGTCCTCAAAATCCCTGATCGAGGCAGGGATGGTGTGGATGATTTTGCCCCGGAGTTCATAGGCCGTGCAGATTTTCACCGTTTCCAGCCCGCTCAGGACATCCAGGAGCGTGACCGCGAGGCCCGTGAGGCCGCTCACCATGCGGCTGTAGCTTACGGCGACGCCGTCAAACCAACCGATTCTTCGCGGTCTGCCGGTGGAAGTCCCGTATTCATTGCCTTTTTCCCGGATGCATTCCGCAATCCCATCCTTGATTTCCGTGACGAAGGCACCCTCTCCCACGCGCGTGCCGTACGCCTTAACGACCCCCAGCACCTCGCTGATTTTATTGGGAGCGATGCCGCTTCCGGTTGCCGCACCGCCCGCGGAGCAGTTTGAAGAAGTGACATAGGGGTAGGTTCCGAAATCAATATCGAGGAGCGTTCCCTGCGCGCCTTCGAAGAGAATTTTCTTTCCGGAGGCAAGCGCTTCGTTGAGTTCGCCCACCGAATCAATGACGAAGGGTTTGATCCTTTCCGCGACCCCCAAATATTCCTCCATGAGTGCAGCGCCATCAATTTCCAAACCGTGGCTGGCGAGCCTTTGGCTGACTTCCGAAAGTGTTTTTGAAAAGAGTTTCGGGAAATGGGGAGCAATGAAATCCGCAAACCTAATCCCGGTGCGTGCGGCCTTGTCCGCATAGGCGGGGCCGATTCCCCTTTTGGTGGTGCCGATCTTTCCTGCGCCCAACTTTTCTTCGTTCAGGCCGTCAAGAAGGCGGTGGTAATCAAAGAGCACGTGGGCGCGGTCGCTGATGAATACGTTGTTATGGTACTCTTCTTTGAGAGAATCAATTTCCTCCAGAAACTTTTTGGGATTGATGACCATGCCGTTCCCGAGAATGTTTTTTGTTTCCGGGTTGAAGACGCCCGAAGGAAGCAAGTGGAGTTTGTGGGTTTTGTTTTGGAAACGGATGGTATGACCGGCGTTGTCTCCGCCCTGGAAGCGAACGACATAATCCGCCCGGTCGCTTAAGAAATGCGTTATTTTTCCTTTGCCTTCGTCACCCCATTGGGTTCCGAGGACGATGAGGGTTTTGTTCATGCTAATCTCCTAAATCCAATCTGTCATATATTTTATCAACATTTCTTAAATAATGTTCAAGGGAAAAACAGGATGCGATCTCTTCTTCCGTAAGATGCTGCGCCGCTTCGCTAGCTTTCAGAAGTTCTTCGAAATCAAGGTTTTCGGAAGCGGCTTTGAAGGCGATCCTTTGAACCATGTCATAACTGTCTTCGCGGGAAAGTCCCTTTCCGATCAGAGCGCTCACGACCCTTCCGGAAAATATCAGTTTTCCGGTGAGATTGATGTTTTCCAACATGCGTTTTTCGTTCACCTTTAAATTTTTCAGAACGCCGGCGTAGCGCTTAAGCATGTAATGCACGAGCGTCGTCGCCTCCTGGAACATGATTCTTTCTGCGGAAGAGTGGGAAATGTCGCGTTCGTGCCAAAGAATGTTGTTTTCGTAGGCTGCGGAAGCGAGGGCGCGGACGATGCGGCTCACCCCGCACATGTTTTCGCTCGCAATCGGGTTTTTTTTGTGGGGCATGGCGGAAGAGCCTTTTTGGGTTGGGGCGAAATGCTCTTCGACCTCCCCGATTTCCGTCCGGGAAAGGCTCCGCACTTCCGTCGCGATTTTTTCGATCAGGGAAGCAATCAAAGCCAGGGCATGGAAATAATGGACATGCCGATCGCGCGAAAGGACCTGGGTGGAGATGGGAGCGTTTCTGATGCCCAATTCCCTGCAGGCCTCCTCCTCAATTTCCGGATCCAGATTCGCAAAGTTTCCGACGGCACCGCTCAATTTTCCGACCTCGATAATCTCCCTTGCCCTGCGGAAATTCTCCAGGCATCTTTTACCCTCATCGTAGAAGCAGGCCAACTTCAGCCCGAAAGCCGTCACCTCCGCATGCATTCCGTGCGTTCTGCCGATGCAGGGGGTGCGTTTGTATGCAAGGGCTTTTTCTTTCAGGCAGGCAATGAATTCCACCAAAGACTTTTCGATGATTTCGTTTGCTTCTTTGAGCAGGCAGGCATTGGCGCTGTCGACGACGTCGGTCGAGGTGAGCCCGTAATGGACCCATTTCTTTTCGGGACCCAGTGTTTCGCTGATTTGCCTCGTGAAGGCGATGACGTCATGCCGCGTCACGGTTTCCAACTCCCTGATTCTCTCGGAATCGACTCTTGCCTTTTCCCTGACGGCCAGGTAATCCTCTTTCGGAAGCAGGCCCCTCTCGGCGCAGACCTTGAGGACCGCCAGTTCGATCCGGAGCCAGGTTTTGTATTTGTTTTCGTCGTTCCAGATTGCTTTCATTTCTTTTGTAGAATAGCGTTCGATCATTATATCACCACGTTGTTTATTATAACAGAATTTAGTCAATTAATAAAGGAGGAGATGATTTCCGTTAAAAATTTCGAAACAAGCAGGCCTGAATAATTGAAAAAGAGATTTTTCTGAAATCATCTGAAATGTGACTGTTCGCTGATCATTATGAATCCAAAGAAAAATGAGTATATAATATGTTTTCTTGACGCGGAATTGGTTTGGAGGGGGAATTAAATCATTTTCAAAACAGAAATTAATTGCTTTAATCGGAGATTTTGCTATAATGAATAGAGGAGGTCATTTATGGGCAAAAAATATATTCAGGAAAATGAAAAAGCAAAACGGGTCTTAAAAACAATCGGCTTCATCGCCCTGCCCCTTGGTGTCATTTTGGCAGGATCGGGGATTTTTGATGCCTTTCGAAGATTTGAAGCTTTTCCGCACCACCAGGGCGGATTCGGCTTTGTTTTTCGGATTTTCCTCGGTTTTGCTCTGGTTTTTGTCGGCATTTCTTGCCTGAGTTATGCCTATATGGGCAAGGTTGCGCGCTATACGGCGAGCGAAATCGCCCCTGTTAAGAAAGATACGGCCAATTATCTGATTGACGGAACCAAGGATGAGATTTCCGATCTGTTTCATAAAATCAAAGGGCAAACGATTGTCAATTGTCCTTACTGCGGAGATGAAAATGATCCCGATGCGATATATTGCGATTATTGCGGAAGAAAATTGAGAGTGACCTGCGACTGCGGAACGGAAAACCAGGCCGGGAGCAGGTATTGCAAAAAGTGCGGAAAGACGCTTTAACCGCAGTTTTTATATAAGGAGCTCCGAAATGCTAATTTTGATCGGCCCCAGTGCCAGCGGCAAAACCGAAGTCGCGAAGATTTTGATTTCCAAATATGGAATGCAAAGGTTGGTCACCTACACGACCAGGAAGATGAGGACGGGCGAAATTGGCGGCAGGGATTACCATTTCGTCACCGTCGAAGAATTCCTTAATTTATCGGAAAAAGGGGAATTCGTTGAGACCACCTTTTATAACGGCAACTATTACGGAAGCAGAAAAAAGGACATTACCCGAGACAAACTGGTGATTCTTGATCCGAACGGACTGCTTTGCTATGCGGAGAAACTCAAAGGCAAAATCACCTCCGTATTTTTGGAGGCTCCGAAGGAAGTCCGGAGATTAAGGATGATCCGCCGTGGCGACGACGCGGAACTGATCAAAATCAGGTTGGAAAAGGACGATGCGATTTTTCGGAGCGAGCAACTGCCCTTGGATTTCATCGTCAGAAATGAAGGCGTTGATTTATTGACGCTTGCAGAGAAAGTATACAATCTCTACCGCGAACATCAAGAAAAAATATAGCAAAAATGAGGAAAAACCCGCGGGGAGTGGTATAATAATTTCAGGAGGAAAATCCAATGAAAACAATCCTGAAGGTCATCATCAGACTTTTGATTGTGCTTGTTTTGTTAATAGTGATCCCCATCGGCACGCTCTATTTTATGATTTCGGATTCAAAAGATGAGGCTCCGACCGAATTGTATGCTGAGAACATCACGCTTCAAGGAGAAATCGACTCATTATTTTCCCGCTTTCTCGTAAACCGGGAGGGAGCGTTCTACCTCACCTTTTCTGAGGAAGAGTTGGATAAACTTGCTTTCGCTTTCATCCGCTCCATCAATTCCTCCTATTATGCGGGTTGCGGAAGCGATGAATGCAAGTACATCGTCAGTCAGGAAATTCCTGAAGAAGTTCCGCTCATAAGCGGGAAAAAAGTCCACCTGCGCCATCTTTACACGGAAGTGGGATCCGATAGGCTTGATGTGCACCTCACGGCCAGTGTACCTTTTTTGAAGACCAGCCTGAACATCGGGTTTAATTTTGAAAAAGAAAACGGAACCTATGTCTTTATGATCGACAACCTCGCGCTCGGAAAACTGAATGTCATGAGCGGTTTGGGGAAAAAGATTGCCCAACCCCTGCTATCGGGGATTGGCTTCAGCGAAGAAAGTATCAACCAATTCTTTGAAAAGCAAAATCTTCCCCTGGTATTTTCCATGGATGATTATTCCATTCGCTTTGAAAAAGAAGCTTTGGGAGATGTCATCATGAAATTCGTCAATGAGGAAAACAAACCGGAATCGAAGCTTTTCCGGGAAATGATTGCCATTTTAAGTTCCTCCGAAAATGATCTGCTTGATTTGGGCTTCTTTGATTTGGAAGACGAAAGCCATTTCGGATTTAAAATCGACCTGAATGAATTGAAGACCACTCCCGAGCAAGCGGAATTGCTTGCCGCGAAAAGGAGCCAGGCCGCGAAGGGTTTTGATGCGGATAGTTTTGTCACGAACAAGACGCAGACCTTCCTCATCGGTTCCTTGGCCTCCGCGGGAAGCGAGAAAATCACATTCACGAACCAGGATTTCAACCGCATCATCTACAGCCAAACCAACGGCTACTCCGAGTTTAAGTTTTCCATGCTTCCGGGGGAAGAGCCCAATTTCCGGATGACGGGGGTGTTTGTTGAATTTTCGCAGGATGCGGTCGATTTTCAGTTTGTCGTGGAAATCAACGGGGTGGAAGTTTTGATTATAGTGAGCGGTGCCGTCGAAAACAACGAAGGCGAAAGCGAACTGACAATCTCTTTGGACGAAGAAATGAGCATCGGCGGAATCAATGCAAAGTCGGAATTCCTTCTGGAGTTATTGAGTAGCCTGAACATCGCCGCGATTGGTTATGATTCCGAATCCGGGGAATTTAAGATCAACGTTGAAACCTTCAAGGAACTCATGGGAGTCGGCGGTCCCGAAACACCGTTGGAAATCGAAAAAATCAAGGCAGCATCCGGTGGCATTGAAGTTTATGTGCAATATACGGATCCCGAACTTGCTTCCCAAATCAGCCAAGCTAGAAAAGACGTGGAGGAATTGCTGAAGACGGATTTTGTTGACGAAAGCCAATTTGACACAAGCGATTCCGAGCAGGCAGAGTTGGTTCAGGAACTCTTGGACAGTCTGAATGAGATTTCGGAAACATTGAACGATCCGGAAGCGGAACTCGACAGCGAAACCACCGACAATTTGATCGCAATCGTCAATGGTTTGTCGGACGAAAACCAGCAGATATTATTGGACCAAATTTCGGAAAACGCAAACTCCAGCGATTTGGAAAACTTATATAAACTATTATTCGGAAACTAGAAAGGAAGTTGCATATGAAAGACAAAATTCTTGTAGAAACGTCCGCTAGGCATGTTCATGTCAGCGAGGAACATTTGCGGATTCTTTTCGGTGAAGACGCAAAACTGACTGTAAAAAAAGAGCTCTCCCAGCCCGGCCAGTTTGCTGCCGAGGAAAAAGTAACGCTCGTTGGTCCAAGAAGGAGCCAACCCAATGTTTCGATTTTGGGACCCTGCAGGGGAAGAACCCAGGTCGAAATTTCCGCTACCGACGCGCGGGCACTGGGGATTCCTGCTGTCATCCGCGAATCGGGTGACATCGTGGGCACGCCCGGATGCAAGATTGTCGGCCCTAAAGGAGAAGTCGAAATCAGCGAAGGCGTGATCGTCGCCAAAAGGCACATTCATCTGAATCTCCAGGAAGCCGAGGAATACGGCCTTAAAGACAGGGAAACCGTGATGGTCAAAATCGACACTCCCGAGCGCTCGCTTGTTTTTGATGATGTCGTCGTGCGCGTTCGCAAAGATTTTTCCGCGGCGATGCACATTGATACCGATGAGGCCAATGCCGGAAACATCGGTCCCGAAACCTACGGAACGATCATAAAAAAGCACTGAAAACGTGCTTTTTATTTTTGGCCACCGTTCTTGAAAAAAGAACGAATTTATTGTATAATAAATTTCTAGAAACGGAGTTGCATTATGGAAAATTTGATTGAAAAAGCCAAGAAAATTTTTCCCGGAGACGGCCATCGTTCTTTTTTCGCTCCGGGACGCATTAATTTGATAGGAGAACACATCGATTATAACGGCGGTTATGTCCTTCCCTGCGCTTTGGATCTCGGCACTTATGGCGTCGCCCAGGCAAGGGAAGATGATGTCGTTTCTTGTTATTCAGAGAATTTTCCGGAAATCGGAACCGTCAATTTTTCCCTATTAGACTTAAAATACCGCGCCGAGGATGATTGGGCGAATTTTGTAAAAGGGATGTGCAAGGAACTCGGGGTGGAGCAGGGCTTTAACCTCTATGTCAGCGGGAACATCCCTAACGGCGCCGGGCTCTCTTCAAGCGCCTCCTTGGAGGTGTTGGTCGGCGTCGTCGTGAATAATTTGTTCGGATTGGGTTTTTCGGCGCTGGAAATCGTGAAAGCCGCGCATAGGGCCGAAAATGAGTTCATCGGCGTCAAATGCGGAATCATGGACCAATTCATCATCGGCATGGCCAGGGAAGAAAGCGGCATTCTCCTCAACACTTCCGATTTGGAGCATTATTTTGTAAAAATAGATTTGGGGGAACACATCCTCCTCATCGGCAATACGAACAAAAAACGCACACTCGCATCCTCGAAATATAACGAGAGGCGGGAGGAATGCGAAAAGGCTTTGCAAATCCTCCAGGGACGTTTCAAGATCAATGCTCTCTGCGACCTCACAAGCAAAGAACTTCCGGAATGCGAAGCCCTGTTGCAGGATGAAGTTCTCTTTAGGCGCGTGCGGCATGCAGTCACAGAAAACGAAAGGACGAAGGAGGCTTACCGCGCGCTTGAAAAAGGCGACCTGCGGGAGTTCGGGGCTTTGCTCAATGCCTCGCACGCTTCGCTCCGCGATGATTATGAAGTGACGGGACACGAACTCGACAGCATGCAGGAACTCTTTCTGAAACACGGCGCATTGGGGGCGCGCATGACCGGAGCAGGTTTCGGAGGCTGCGCGATCGCACTTGTGAAGGCGGATGCCGCGGAAACGATGATTGAAAAGGTGGGGCCCGAATACCAGGAAAGGACCGGGCTTGCTGCCGATTTCTATCTCGTTCGTGTCGGAAGCGGGGCGCGAGAGCTATGAGAATCAATGCTTTGATCAACGAACTCCTCGCCTATGCTTTGGAAAAAGGGATTCTGGAAGAGGCGGATTATGCTTATGCAACGAATCTCTTGATTGATTTCTTCGGAGAAAAAGGATTTACGAAGGAAGAAATCAAAGCCCGTGACCTGGACGCGATTCTGGACGATCTGACTGCCTATGCTTTGGAAAACGGCATCCTTGGGGAAGACGACATCGTCTCCAGGGACAATTTCAAAGCAAAAACGATCGATTTATTGATGGATCGCCCCAAAGAAGTCATCAGAAAATTCCATGCATTCTATAAAGAATCTCCGCGGAAGGCGACGGATTATCTGTATAAGCTTTCCAAGGATGTCAATTACATCCAAACAAAAAGAATCGCTCAGAACATCAAATGGAAGCATGGGGCTGAATACGGGACGATTGATCTCACCATCAATCTCTCCAAACCGGAAAAGGATCCGCGCCTGATCGCGCTCCAAAAAGGACAGAAATCGGGTTATCCGAAATGCCATCTCTGCCTGGAAAACGAGGGTTACCGCGGGCACATCGGCTATGACGGGAGAAGCAATCTCCGGATCATACCCCTAAACTTAAACAGCGAACCCTGGTTTTTCCAATATTCCCCTTATTCTTATTTCGAAGAGCATTCCATCGTTTTGAATAAAGAGCATGTGCCGATGGTCATCAACCGCGGAACTTTCATTAAGCTCGCGGATTTCCTCGACTATTTCCCGGAATATTTTGTCGGCTCCAATGCCGAACTGCCGATCGTCGGCGGTTCGATTCTGAACCACGAACATTACCAGTCGGGAAGATACCGTTTCCCGATTGAGGATGCGGAAGCGGAATTCTTCAGGAAGGCCGGAGACGTCGAAGTTTACGCATTGCGCTGGCCCCTGAGCACCGTACGGATTAAGTCCAGGAACAGGGAAAGCCTGATTGATTATGCCGCCCACATCTTGGATGCCTGGAGGGAGTACGAAAACAAGGACCTTTTGATCGTCAATTCAAAAGAGGAACCTCACAACACGATCACTCCGATTTCCCGTAAAGAAGAAGAATTCTATGTTTTCGATCTGATCCTAAGAAACAATCACACGACCGAAGACCGGCCTGACGGCGTTTTCCATCCCCGGCAGGCATTCCACCACATCAAGAAGGAAAACATCGGTTTGATCGAAGCGATGGGTTTGGGAATTCTTCCCGGACGGTTGAAAACCGAATTTGATTTGATTGGCAGATTCCTCTCGGGCGATGAGGAAGCGGGCCGGGATGAAAGGCTGAAAAAACACTGGCATTGGGTTGAAAGAATAAAGGACAGATACAATCCGGAAACAGATGCCGCTGGTTTTGTCTTGGAAGAAGCGGGAAAGGTCTTTTCCGAAGTTTTGAAAGATGCCGGCGTCTTTAAGATGGATGAGGAAGGACAGCAAGCGTTCAGAGAATTTTTGAAGTCATTATGAGGACGGAAACCTTATGAAAAAAGCACTGAATATACTCTTAATATTACTAGGATTCTTTTTCTTCTTTGGCTGCGATGAGCATGCCATACCGGAAGACGCAAACACCGTCAACCTTTTTACAATCAACGACACCCACGGAGCATTTGTTTCCGACGATTACCCCGGCATGGAGAATGTCGCTTCCGTCATCAAAAAGCTGGAAACAAACTACGGGAGATTCATAAAGATAGCAAACGGGGACATTTTTCAAGGCTCCTATGTTTCCAACATCCATTTCGGATTGCCCTTGGTCGAGGCATTGAATTTGCTTGAATTTGATTGTTTCGTCATCGGTAATCACGAATTTGATTGGGGACTTGACAAAATCGCACAGTATAAGGACGGAAATCCCGACAATGGGGAAGCGAATTTTCCCTTCCTCGCTGCGAACATAGTTTACAAGGAAACAGGGGAAAGGATTCCCTGGACCGAGGATTACGCGATTATAGAAAACAATGGTTATCGGGTGGGGATTATCGGCATCATCGGTTCTGGTTTGAAAAATTCGATTGCGAGCGCAATGGTCGCGGATTATGAATTCCTTGATACGAAGCCGATCGTTGAGGAACTTGCATATGAACTGAGAAACGAAGAAAACTGTGACGCGGTCGTGGTCGCCGCGCACGATTATCAGAATTTTGAAATCAGATACTTCGCGAACCTGCCCCATGAGAGCCGAATTGACGCGATCATCACGGGACACACCCATCGGCTGGTGGCGGACGCAGAAGAGCGCGATGACGGCTACTCCGTTCCCGTCATCCAATGTGATGATAAAAACGAAAGCGTCGGCGCCGTCATCATCGAAATGGATGAGGCAAAAAACCCCGTCAACGCAAAAATCATTCATGAAAGACCCTCCGATTACCACGGAGACAAAAGAATATCCGCCCTCTTAGATAAATACCGTGCTGACATTGAAGAAGGAAACAGAAGCATCGGCTACACTCCTGAATATTTATCGGAAGGAAGAATCGGACGGGAAACCGCGAAAGCCATGCACGAAAAATACGGCGTTGATGTCGCGTTCATCAACACCGGCGGCGTGCGGGAATCATTGAAAACCGGACCCATCAGAATTAAAGATGTTTTCGAAGTCTATCCCTTCGATAACAGGGTGGTGCTCACTGAAGTTTCCGGTTCCCAACTCACCGGATTGGCAAGTCAGAGCGGCTATCTTTATGCCCATCCTGCTTTCAGTTCCCTTGAAATCGACAGCAACAAAACCTATCGGATTGCAACGATTGACTATGTCTATACCGGATCGAGATATCGACCTTATTTCAGAAACACCATTCGCGAAGACAGGGAACTGATGCGTAACGTGTTCATAGAATACATCGAAGATTTTTACCAAAAGTAATTCCGGAACGGGGTAAAAATTTATTGACAATCGCCGGGGAGATTGTTAAAATGGGAGAAAGAGAAAAAGGAGGTAATGAGAATGGGGAAATATTGTTCTAATTGCGGAAGGGAGCTTCAGGAGGATTCGGATGTTTGCCTCTCCTGCGGGAAACTTGTAAGGGAAGTCAGCCCGACCTATTACACACCACAGAGCCAGAGCAACCAGGGAAAAGCATTGTCTACGATTTCCGTGGTTTTTGGGGCATTGGGTTTTTGGCCTTTGATTATCATCGGCTCGATTGTTGGCCTGGTCACGAGCATTATCGGACTCAGTGATGACGCCAATAGATTCAAGGAACGCTCCAAGATTGGATTGGGTTTGTCCATAGGCTCATTGGCATTTTGGCTCATATTAATGGTCATCGGAAGACTGAGTTATTTTTTTTAACCAGTTTCCCTGCAAATCGATTTGTTTTTAGTTCATCTTGTAAGAACCAAGAATGCCCTATTTAGGGCTTTTTTTATTAGAAAATTCCTTGCATTTTTCGAATATTTTTAGTATAATAATATAGCACTGATATGCACCCTTAGCTCAGTTGGTAGAGCAATTGACTCTTAATCAATGGGTCTGGGGTTCGAGTCCCCAAGGGTGTACCATTTTAGAATCTTTTTTTATTTCCCCTAATAACATCCCCTCCCTATATAATTAAAGCAGAAGAGGTTGACAATCTCTTCTGCTTTTTTATTGATAACTTATTGCATGGAAACTAAGGCAGGAGGCAATGGCCTTTATGGGTTTAGAACGTTCTGCCTTTTTCTTAAAAAATTAATGCCATTTTTCTTATTGTTGTATGCGTTTCCATGATATGTTATAATAAAATCACTAAAAAATTTATGGGGGAAGCATACAATGGAATCAAAACTATCGAAAAAAGAAACTTGGTTTTTTGCTTTAGGAGATCTATATGGAGGGGGCGGTCAGACAATAATTTCGGTTATATATCTGATCTTTTTGACAGATATAATCGGAGTTGATCCGGCTATTGCTGGGACCGTCATTTTTATTTCTAAAGCATGGGATGCAATCAATGACCCATTAATGGGGACAATTTCTGACAATACACGAACAAGAATTGGCAGAAGAAGACCATATATTTTAATTGGTGGTATTCTTCTCCTTCCTGCTTTGGCACTTCTCTGGCTTCCCATCAATGCTGAAAGTGATTTTTGGAAGACAGTTTATGTTCTGTTGACTTATTTATTTTATTTCTCGGTAAATACTTTGATTATGGTGCCATATAGCTCCATGAGCGCAGAAGTTGCAACTGATTTCCATGATAGAAATAAGATTAACACATTACGGTTGGTTCTTTCATTGATTTCTACTGCTATTTGTTCATTGGTGCCTTCATTATTATTTGAAATGGTTACTGATAACAAATTGGATTATCTAACGTTTTATTTCATTTTAGTATTTGTTTTTGGAATAGTATTTGCGGTTCCACATATTTTAATTGGGTTGTTTGTAAAAGAGAGGGTGAAAGCGGAGGGGGAAAAGAAAAAACTGTCTTTAAAAGAATTTGTTTCTCCTCTGAAGGTTAAATCATTTCGGAAATTGGTTTATTTATATATTTGTCAAGCCATAACTTTGGATATTGCATCAGCGGTAATTATTTATTATAGAAAATATGTGGTTGACATCTCTTCGACAGTCTTTTTAGGTATCTTCTTAGGTGTACAATTAATTATGTTTGCACCGATTTATCATCTGATAAAAACGAAATCGAAAACAAAAATATATCGATTTGGCTTACCGCTTACAATTCTTGCTGCAATTGGAATTGCTTTTTATCCACAGGGCGCTCCCGTATTACCCCTTTATATTTTTACTGGATTAACGGCATTGGGATTTGCCGGAGCACAATCAACACCTTGGTTGATGTTCCCCGATGTTGTCGACATTGTGACTTTGGCGCGAGAAGGAAGGAAAACCGGGACATGTTCCGGGATTATGACTTTCATTCGCACGGCATCATCTGCTTTTGCTATTTTCCTCATAGGTTTGGCACTTCAGTTTACAGGTTATATTAATCCAACCGATGCCAATCCCAATCCAACTCAACCAGCTTCCGCTATCTTCGGGATTCGTTTTATTCTGCTTTTTGGATTTTCCATATTGATGCTTGTGGCTTTCTTTATTTCAAAGCGCCTTCGCTTAAGTCCAGCTTTAAGTAATGACATAAAAAGGCTAAATGAAAAATTGGACGAAGGAATGGAACTTGATGTTGAAGAGGCGGAAAAATATTTACAGATAAAGAAGGAGTTCATCTGATGAATTTGGACATTCCAATGTCAATTAAGATGAATTATAAATGTTTTCCTGGAATTAAAGACTTGGATTCGGGGAAGAAAATTGAAGAAAACCAGATTATTGAAATATTGGAGTATATTAATAACAGATATGACTGCGCAGATTTTCGGATGATCCCTATTCTGAGGACGCTTTATGCATATTCTACCTTGTTGACGGAAGCGACATTAAAAGAAATCGAAAAAACTGTTCTGGGCTTTAAATACTGGATGGACGAGCCCGGAGAAGATAGCATGTGCTATTGGAGCGAAAACCATCAACTCATTTTCGGAACCATCGAATTATTGGCAGGTCAGTTTTACTCTGATAAAGTTTTTTATAACCTTCCCATTACTGGTAGAGAAAGAATGGAGCGTGCGAAAAAACGCCTCCTTGATTGGTTTAAGTATCGATATAAATACGGTTTTATTGAATGGCATTCTAATACCTATTATGAAGAAGATGTTGCTCCTTTAAGCCTTTTGATTGATTTTTCAGAGGATGAAGAAATTAGGGTTAAAGCATCAATGCTCATGGATTTGGTTTTGTTCGATATGGCCGTCAATAATTATCAAGGGTATTTTGTTGCAACAAGCGGAAGATGCTACGAAGAACAAAAAAAAGACCCGAATCGCCAGGATGTTTTGGATATTATGAAGAAAGCTTTTGGGATTGGACCGGTAAGGGAATATGATTATACAAGGCTTTCTGCGGAATTTGTTTTGAATAAGAAATACCGGGTTCCAGAAGTTTTAATTGATATTGCCAGAAGCAAAGAAAAATTTATTCTTAAAGAGTCGCTCGGTTTGGATTTATCAGAAGTAAGAGAAAAAATAGATCCAGAAAATAAAATCGAAACTGTTGGTCTTTATTACTGGGCAATGGAAGCTTTTACAAACCCCCAATCAATTACCATGACGATGGAGATGTTTAGAAATTGGAACCTAAAATCTAATATATTTCTGAAGGATTTAAAGATTGTTGACATACCTTTCTTAAGAAAATTAAATCTCCTGCCCTTTTTGGTAAAAATTCTAAATTCGGCTACCCAGGGCATTGCCATCCAAAGAGCAAACACTTATACCTTGCGTAGTAAAGATTATTTCTTATCAACAGCGCAACTCTATCATCCCAGGGAATTTGGGGATCAACAGCACATCAGTCAAGCAACCCTGGGGGATGGAATCACCGTATTTACAACCCATCCCGGAAAAGCCTTCTTCAGCGACAATGCCCGGAATTTTTCCCCTAGCTATTGGGTTGGAAATGGGATTAATCCCTATGCCGCCCAGTATGAAAATACAGTATTGCTTTACTATGATTTGACACCGAGGAAAGGTTTTCTTGAAGGAAAAAGGCTCAATTTCACGCATTTATATTTTCCGGAAGCAAAATTTGATAGGGTGTATTTCGGGGAGGATTACTTGTTCGGAATTTCAGGAAGAAGTATGATCGGAATTAAGAGCCTGAAAAAAATAAAGAAGATTAACGAAGAAGAATGGATTCAGGAAGGAAAGAAAACAGCTTGGGCAATCACTGTTATGAGTACTGATGAAACAAATTTTGAATTCTTTCATAAATCAATTCAAAATTCAAAAATTGAGTTGGGTAGAAAAAGCATAAAGTATGAATTGGTACACGATTTAGAAATCCTGTTTAAAAAGAAGATATTTATAGTTGATGGCAAAGTTGAAAATACAAATTATAAACGCTATGAACTTCCCTTTGTTCAAGCAGAAGCAACGACTGGGGAATATCATTTTAAATATGGAGATAAGTATTTATTCTTGAATTATGATGAGGGAGCAAGAAAATATGGATAAGTTTAAAAAAGTCCTGGATTTAGTTAGAGATTATAGGGAACACAATTCCCCGAAAATGAAATGGATGTGGGGAGAGGCCTTATTAGGTTATGCGATGCTCATGCTTGATGAATTTTTTGGAACCAAAGAAAACCTTCCCTTCCTGGTGGAATATTCGGAATATTATTTAAAAAACCGTCCCAAAATAGACCATGCGGATCGACTTGCGCCAATTCTGATTACTTATTTGACTGATAAAATGGCGGGAACTGAACGCTATTTGGAACTTACTAATGAGGGAATAAATTATATATTGAATGAACCACGGATTTTGGAAGATGCGGTCAACCATCTTGGGCATACTTTCGTTGGAAAGTTCTATCCAAAATCAATTTGGGTAGATAGTTTAGTGATGTTTGCTCTCTTTCCGGCTTTATATGGGAGGCTTGAAGGGGATGATGCCCTGATGCAAATCGCAAGGAAGCAACCCCATATCTATGAGAAATATTTATTTGATGAAGAAATCGGCCTTTGGTACCATTCTTACTGGGTAAAAAGAGGTAAACCCCATCCCCGGAAGAATTTATTTTGGGGGCGTGGAAATGGATGGGTAATGGTTGCCCTCCCTTCAATTTTGGATTATCTTGGGGACTCTCCAGAAAGAGAAGAAATTCTTTCTTGTTTTCAAAGAACCGCAGAAGCGATTGTAAAGACACAACAAGAGAATGGGATGTTTAGGACCTTGCTCATGCTGCCTTCTTATGAAGAGACTTCTGGAACTGCTCTAATTGCAGCCGGTTTGATTCATGGTGTCAATCATGGTTATTTGGATCAAAAATACCTGGATGCTGGCATAAAAGCTTATGAAGCAGCAGTTTCAAAAATTAAATATAAAAATGGTAAGTTAGTTTTGACGGATATCAGCGCTCCGACCATACCGCTTCATATTTTTCCGAAATTAGGTTATACATTAATACCAAAGAATGACAATTGGAGTTATGGTATTGCTGCTTTGATATTTGCTGCAATTGCCTATGAAAAAATAGGAAAAGAAAAAAGAATACCTTGGCTGGTGTAAAGTATGAGCGAATTAATAAAAACCGAAAAACTGAAACAAGATGTGCTTTCGGAACTTGTAAAAAGGTTACTTTCTGGAGAAAACTTAAAAGAGTTTTTCTTAGGTAACGAAGAGGTTATTAAAAACATCACTCCTTTTGATGTGTTTTCGATTTCTTTCCTTCAAGAAGAAGCTAATTTGGAGCCGGAAAGAATCAAAGAGATTGCCGGAAAACTAATGAATCTCCTCCATCGTAGCCTGAAACTATACCCTTGGGATAAAGGGAAAACCTTGCCATTAATAAAGCTTTTATTGGAAGAAGGAGAGGCAATAAGAAATAAGTTTTCGGAATTTAAAGATTTGATTAAGAATCCAGAAAAGTATCCAAAGGAAGAATTTGTAAAATATCTTTTAAAATTTAAAGAGTTGGAAAAGCGATTCTTAAAAATGCAGTATCTCATTTTTCCAAAACTAGAAAAGAAAAACATTAATCCTAAACCCTTGCAGATTATGTGGAGTCTTCATGATGATGCGAAAGCGAAACTAACCATTCTCCAAGAAAAATTTGAAAACGATGCTCCTGATTTAAATCAAGAAATCGGAAAATTTTTCTTTCTGGTTTATGGCATTTTGGAAAAAGAAGAACTATTGGTGCTTCCGCTCGCATCCCGGGTATTGGATAAAGACGATTGGAAGGATTTGTATAATGAAGCAGCAGAAATTGGGTTTTCATTTTTAGAAGTAAAATCTGAAAAAAAAGCAGAAGCAAGTATTAAAAGCGAAGACGGGAACTTATTATTCGCATCAAAAACTGGGGGAATGACGCTTGCTGAGTTGCTTATGGTTTTGAATCGCCTTCCAGTAGACATTACATTTGTGGATGAGAACAATAGGGTTAAATATTTCAATGATTCTCCTGAGAGGATTTTTCCGAGGACGGCCGCGGTCATCGGTAGGGATGTGAAAAACTGCCATCCTCCAAAGAGCGTGCATGTTGTAGAAGAAATCATATCTGAGTTCAGAAAAGGAAACAAGGATGTGGCGAAGTTTTGGTTTGAGACGCGGGGGCGCTTCCTGGTCGTAAATTATTATGCCCTGAGGAACGAAAAAGGCGAATACAAAGGAATTTTGGAAGTGAGCCAGGACGTTACGGAAATCAGAAAATTAGAGGGTGAAAGGAAACTTTTACATTGGGAATGAAAGAGCTTCTGCTCTTTTTTTCTAATCATTTCCTTTGACAAACCACCAACATTGGCATATAATATACTATATGAATAATTGTTCATATATAGAAAGAGGGATAGAATGAAAAAAGTTTCGATCCTTGACGAAGAAACACTGTTTGCCGTTTCGGAGATTTTCAAAGCCTTGGGGGATCCGACGCGGATCAAGATTCTCTCGTTGCTCTGCGAAGGGGAACGCACCGTCAACGAAATTTCGGAAGAAGTGGGTTTGACGCAATCTGCCATCTCCCATCAACTCAGGATATTGAAGACCCTGAGGCTTGTAAAATACAGAAGAGAAAAAACGAGCTTGCATTATTCGATCAACGACGAACATGTCGTGAATTTGTTGATGCAGACGATCGAGCATGCAAGGCATCATTGAACGGAGGAAGATTATGGATAGGCACCATGCGAATAAGAAAACATTGCTGATATCGTTTCTGATCATCGGGATATATATGGTTGTGGAAGCGGTGGGGGGGATACTAACCAACAGCCTCGCATTGCTTTCCGATGCGACACATATGCTTTCAGATTCCCTTTCCTTGGGAATCGCTTTGCTCGCATTTATCGTAAGCGCCAGGGAAGCAAATAAGAAAAGAACTTACGGAAACAAACGCTTTGAAATACTGGCGGCGCTCATCAACGGAATCCTCCTCATCGGTCTGGCCGGATACATCTTCATTGAAGCTGTTGAGAGAATAAAAAATCCGCCGGCAATCAAAATCGGCGGGATGCTTGCCATCAGCATCATCGGGCTTTTGGTGAATGTTTTGGTGGCATACATCATGCACAGAGGCGGAGATGTGGAAGAAAACCTCAACATGCGGGGGGCTTTCCTCCATGTTCTGAGCGACATGTTTGGCTCAATCGGAGCAATACTGGCTGCGGTTCTGATGCTGCTCTTCGGCTGGGCTTGGGCGGATCCCGCCGCCAGCCTCATCGTTGCTTTCTTGGTTTTGCGAAGCGGCATCCGTCTCTCCAGGGATGCGGTTCATGTGTTGATGGAGGGCGCTCCCAAAAACCTTGAGGGGGAGAAGATTGTCGCCGCGATAGTGAGCGAAGAGAAAATCAAGTCCGTCCATGATTTCCATCTCTGGACGATTACGAGCGGACTCCATGCACTCACCTGCCACGCCGTGGTTTCGGAAGAGATGGATTTTCGGGAAGCAGGGGGAATTTTAAAAAGAATAAACCATGCCCTCAGGAAGTTTGGAATCAAACATGCGACAATCCAATTGGAAACAGAGCATCATTGCCGGGAAGCTTCGCTTTTCTGCGGCTCTTTAGCATCGTCAGGTTGCAAGGAGGGGACATAGAAGAAATTGAAGCATTGGCGGCGGAGATTATTTCCTCCTGGGAAAAAAATGAAGATTTCGAAAATGGAATAATCGCATACACGAATGAGTCCCATAACGGTTTTTCCGTGCTTGCGAGAAAAGAAAAGGATATATCCTCGATTTGGTATTGAGAAATAACCGGACGAGCACGGAATATCCCGACGGTATTTTCCATGCCCATTCGGAATACCATTTAAGCGAAGGGATCGGTTTGATCGAAGCGAGCGGCTTTTTCGTTCTGCCCCCGCGCCTGAAGCGTCAACTTGGCTTTGTGGAAGCTGTGCTCACGGGCGAGATTGCAAATCCTGGTTTCGAGGGTGATTTGAAAGCCTTTCGGGCGCTGCCATCTTCCCTCGCCCGTTTCGAAATATGTTGGTCACGGCAGACAAAGAGGCAAAAAAGAAGTTGCGCGGATCTGTGAGAAAATATTGGAAAACATCGCCGTTTTCAAAGATACGGAAACAGGCAGGCGCGGATTCATGCGCTTTTTGGAAAGCATAGGATTGAAAGAGGTGTGCAAATGAAGAAAATCTTGGTCACCGGAGGAGCTGGTTACATCGGCTCCCACACGGTCTTGGAACTTTTGGAAAGGGGCCATCAGGTCGTCGTCCTTGACAATCTTTCCAATTCCTCGGAAGAGAGTTTACGGAGGGTCGAGAAAATCTCCGGAAAAAGCATCGCTTTTTATGTGGGCGATCTCCGCGACGAGGAACTCCTCGATGAAATCTTCGGGAATAACGAAATCGAAAGCGTGATCCATTTCGCGGGCTTGAAGGCGGTGGGCGAAAGCGTCAGCATGCCCCTTGAATACTATCACAACAATGTGGGCGGCACTTTGGCGCTGCTCAGGGCAATGGGACGCGCGGGCGTGAAAAGCATCATCTTTTCCTCTTCCGCAACCGTCTACGGCGAGCCTGAGAGGCTTCCGCTCGATGAAGATTGCCGGCTTTCTGTAACCAATCCCTACGGCGCGACGAAACTGATAATCGAAAACATTCTGAAAGATCTCCACCGTTCTGACAATGAATGGAACGTCACCATTTTAAGATATTTCAATCCCGTCGGTGCCCATGAAAGCGGGCTGATCGGGGAAGACCCGAACGGGATTCCCAACAATTTGGTTCCCTTCATCGCCCAGGTTGCCGTCGGAAAGCTTCCGGAAATCAGAGTCTTTGGGGACGATTTCGACACACCTGACGGTACCGGGGTCCGCGATTACATCCATGTCGTTGATTTGGCTTTGGGGCACATTAAGGCCTTGGAGAGGTCGAAGGAGCCGGGCGTGAAGATTTATAATCTCGGCACGGGCAGTGGTTTTAGCGTGTTGGAAATGATCCGCGCTTTTGAGAAAGCCTGCGGGAAGGAACTGCCTTATAGAGTCGTCGAAAGGCGCCCCGGGGACATCGGTGCCTGCTACGCCGATCCAAGCAAAGCGGAAAGGGAACTAGGCTGGAAAGCGGAGCGGGGAATCGACGAAATGTGCGCTTCGCACTGGAAATGGCAGAGCATGAATCCGCAGGGTTACGGAGGCTGAAATGGAAAGAAAGGTTAGATTGGCAATGATTGGCTGTGGTCTCAGGGGCATGGCGCTCTTGCACACATACTTTTCCGGACGTGGACATCAGCGCCGTTTCCAATCTCTTACAGGACAGGATGGAGATCGTCGTCCATTGTCTATAATATAATGTTTTACGAAAAATTCTTTTATAAATATTTATGAAACTTTATTTCATTAATGCGAAAACGTTTAATTATATGCGAAAGGAGAAGTGCATGAAAAAGAAATGCTTTTTAGTTTTGACTTTCTTGCTGCTGTTTGGCATTGTCGGATGTGGTCAGAAATTCTCCGTATCTTTCAAAACCGACATGCCGAAAGAGATTGCTTTCGATACCCCCCTTGGATGTCGGAGCTTATCTTGTACTAGAGGATGGGGTGAGCTATGAAATTAGAGCAGAATATCGGGTCGACGGCGAAACTATTATGAGGTTGTTGATTTCGTTTTCACGCCGACAGAGTTTGGTGAAGTGACAGTCACTGTCGTAGCTAAGAAAGACAAAGCAGAAGCTGAAGGCACGGCCAAACTCATTGTGATTGACAGACCCCCGGTAATAAAGAGCGTTCCTCAGAATCTTGTCCATCGCTTGCATGACACCATTGATTTGTCAAAAGTTGAGATTGAAATTGAGTCAAAAAGCGCACCCACTTTGGTTTGGAAGAGCGTCAAGACTCCATCGGCGGAAGTTGAGTTGGACGCCGAAACATATGAATTTCAAGAAATCGGGACTCATGAATTTGTTTTCAAAGTAATCAACTTGGGCGGAACCGCTTCCGGAAAACTCATTGTGACCGTAACGGAATCGGATTTGACTGTTTCCTTAAAGGATGATGAGGGCAACGCAGTTGAGGTTGTGGACAATTCCGCCCTGCTTTTTCCCGGAACTTATGTTGTAACAATCACTGCTGATGGCGGCTTCGGAATAGTGAAAACATTTTTATATTACGCGTAATTGAAAAAGCAAGAATAATTTGTATAATAGAACATAAATATGAACAAAGACTGTGAAGAGAAGAGTAGCCAAAGGATGCATTCACAGAGAGTTCCGTTAGGTGAGAGGGAACAATGCTTAATTTGGTGAAGATGGCCTCGGAGTCGCTTGGTCGAGCCTATGGTTAGATCAAGACGTGTGCGCACGTTACAGCGCTAGAGTATGATCGTACTCGAAGAGGTTGCAATGGCGACGTTGCGGCGAAAAAAGGTGGTACCGCGGGAAATTGTCTCGCCCTTTTGCAGGGGCGGGATTTTTTTGTTTTCGGAGGTGAACATGGTCAGAATTGAAAATGTGTCGAAAACATTCGTGCAGACCGACAGGGAAAATTTACATGCGCTCGTGGATGTTTCCTTGGAAATCGAAAAGAACAGTATTTTCGGAATCATCGGCATGAGCGGCGCCGGCAAATCGACGCTTCTCCGCGCTCTCGTCGGCCTCGAAAAGGTGGACTGCGGAAGGATTTATGTCGACGGGGTCGAAATCACCAGTCTCAGGGGCGCGGAATTGAGGAATTATTTAAAGAATGTGGGCGTCGTGTTCCAGGGCTACAATCTCCTTTATCAGCGCAATGCGGAAAGGAACATTGCCTTTCCGTTGGAAATCAGCTGCTGGGATAAAAAAAGAATCAAAGCGCGGGTCGAGTATTTGCTTGAAGTCACCGGCCTCAAAGGGAAAGAAAAAGCCTACCCAGCCCAACTTTCCGGAGGCCAAAAGCAGAGAGTTGCAATCGCGCGGGCTTTGGCCCTGAATCCCAAGCTTTTGTTGCTGGATGAGATTACGAGCGCGCTCGATCCGAAAACGACGAAGCAGATCCTGAAACTCTTGCTTGAAATCAAGGATACATTTGAAGTGACGATGATTCTGATCACGCATGAGATCGGCGTCGTGGCTTCCGTCTGCGACGAGGTCGCGGTGCTTGATTACGGTAGGGTTGTGGAAAGGGGGAGGGCAAAGGAGGTTTTGGAAAACCCGAGGAGTGAGATCACGAGAATGCTGCTCGGAAAGGGGGGATTGGATGCTTAGGGATTTGTGGGAATTATTTGCGAGAACGGGGATGTTTAAGGGGACGCTTGAGACCCTTTACATGGTTTTTTTCTCCACGCTCTTCGCTTACCTCATCGGCGTCCCGCTCGGGGTTCTGGTCGTCGTGACCGACAAGGAAGGCATCAAACCCAACCGCATTCTCAATTTATTGCTCGGAACAATCATCAATCTCTTCCGTTCGATCCCGTTCTTGATTCTCCTTGTGCTCCTGATTCCCTTCACGCGCCTGGTGGTTGGGACATCGATCGGTTCAACCGCCATGCTCGTGCCCCTCACTTTCGCTTCGACGGTCTTCGTCGCCAGACTGGTGGAGACGGCATTGAAAGAAGTGGACCGGGGAGTGATTGAGCAAGCGCTGGTTTCGGGAGCGACGCCCGCGCAGATCGTTTTCAAAGTGTATCTGGCGGAAGCGACCCCGGCTTTGATCAGGGGGCTTGCGATCACGGGCATCAATCTGATTGGCTATTCCGCAATGGCGGGAGCGGTCGCCGGCGGGGGGCTGGGCGACATC
>LFRM01313877.1_pt3 | contig 42445 bp, 38 predicted proteins | sample 618341 | NCBI WGS metagenome assembly LFRM01 (sample SAMN03654438, study PRJNA283298) | anaerobic digester metagenome | isolation source: pool of bioreactors CSTR01a, CSTR02a, and CSTR03a thermophilic anaerobic... | place: Denmark: Kgs. Lyngby | collected 2014-05-21 | reverse complement strand
AGTTTGACCAAGAAAATCGTGCGATGCCAACCTGTCCCCCTATCGCGCGGGGGGACTGTCCCGGTGATCGGTCGTCCCCTTGATTGGTTGTTTATCCCTGCTAGCGCAGCGAGATGCGAAGGCCGTTACTTACCTCTAACTCAAATTTGTATAAAAATGAACCGGTGATAATGCGCCGATTTAGAGTCATTTACAGCAGCTATTTTAATCTTATACAAAAGAACCGGCAACACGCAACTAATTCAACATCCAAAATCAACTTCAGAACTCCGGCTTCCGACTTCTAACATAGAGGGCGTCATAGGAGCCGGCTGGCTGTCGTCTGCGACGAGTCTTAGGGCAAGTTAAACCGGAGCTTATGTCACAAGCGGCAGGGAAAAATACTGCTCGTCGCGCGGGGGGACTGTCCCCCTGATCGGTCCTACTACTCATAATTCATGACCAAAACCTCGTTAACATCCCCTCTTTTGTTACCTTTGGAATTAATAGCACGTTTGGCTTGGATCACTTCTATTCTATAATCTTTATAGAGCTCCAAAATGAACTCTGTGGCCGAATTTGATAAAAGAAATCTGATTCCCTTCTTATTCAGTTTGTCGCAGACCTTTTTCAGCCTGAGTTGCTCATCTCGGTCAAACCCTGTTTTATAGTAGCTCGTAAAACTTGCCGTCTCCGAAACCGGTTCATACGGCGGATCAAGGTAAACAAAGTCCCCCTTTGCCGCGCTTTGCAATGCAACCTCAAAATCCTGGCAGGTAAATTTAATATTAGCTTTATTGAAATATTCGCTGACCGCCCGTAAGGTGTGTTCATTGACAATGTTCGGATTTTTGTAATTGCCAAAGGGTGCATTAAACTCCCCTGATCTGTTGACCCTAAACAAACCATTGTAGCATGTCTTGTTGAGGTAAATAATCCTTGATGCCTTTTCTACCCGGGTTAACCTGCTGTACCGTTCCCGATCCCGATCCAGCGCTCTTATCTTATAAAAATACTCTTTCTCATTCTTGTGTTTTTTCAGGTCATCTATCAATTCATCCACGTTTTCTTTGATAACCTGGTAAATATTCATTAATTCCTGGTTGATATCGTTGACAACAGCCTTTTCTGGCTGCAGCTCAAATAAAACTGCCCCCCCACCGAGAAAAGGCTCAAAATATGTCGAAAGGGTTTCGGGGATGTATTTTGTAATTTCGTCCAGAATCTGACGCTTACCGCCAGCCCATTTTACTACCGGTGCGACTAATTTATTTTTTGCCAATGTTTACTCCCTCAATTACCTTTTCCATAGTAGGATATTACTTTTTATTTTATAGAACTTAATTCCTGTATATTATCCATTCGGTAAACTTGTAATAAAATCCTACCTGAAGGTGAGGCAAGTCCGATGGTAGGCGAACGGACCGTCCGGAGGGGCGGAGCGCCCGGCGGAACCTAGGAGAAACTGCGCGGCGTCGTGCGGGGAGACGGTTTTGGTGATCGATGGTGATCGGTCTAGCGATGCCAACTTGTCCTCCTGATCGCGCGGCGGGACTGTCCCGGTGATCGGTCGAGGTGGAAAGTGAGAGGTTAGACGCGAGACTAAAGGAAGCCGGAGGTTTGAAGTCGGAAGAACTTGGACTTCTGTTAGCTTAATTAAAAAAGCAATTAAGCGACCCTGGTACGGAGAAAATTGTTGCAGCTTACAACAGTTGTGAAGTACAATAGTAATAGGAGGTGTTTTCTTGATAAACAGCGATGTAATTCAGCTGCGCGAACTGCTCAGACAGTTGATCCGAAAACTCGGTCTGTTGGATAAGAGCCAATTATCCTGCTGCGGGATAACATACAGTCAGTGCCACGCTTTGGTGGAAATCGGCAGCAACCAGTCCTTATCCATCAACGAATTGGCTGAACTGCTAGGGCTAGACAAAAGCACTTTGAGCAGAACTGTCAATACTATGGTGGAGCAGGGGTTGGTGACCAGAGAACCGGATCCCGATGACCGGCGTTATGTAAAGATCAAACTAACCCCAACCGGAAGCGGATTGCTGTCAGACATAGAAGACAAAATGACAGATTACTACCTTAATATTTATCAAGCCATTCCCCAGGATAAAAGAAAACAGGTTTTAGAAAGCCTTGAGCTGCTTGTCAAAATCATAAAAGGATGCTGTTGTTAAGGATTTTTTAGGTATGCATAATTTGTTAAGGAGGACTTTTCATGGGTAAAGATATCAGAGATACTGTGAGGAAACAATACGGCGAAATTGCCAGCAAATTGAAGAAAGGCGGCACATCATCCTGCTGCTGCGGTCCATCCTGCTGCACCCCCATTATTAATCCAGAAGTATTCTATAATGATCAGCTCCGTAATCTGCCTGCTGAAGCAGTCAATGCATCACTGGGCTGCGCCAACCCCCTACTCTTCGCAGAATTAAAGGAAGGGGAAACAGTTCTTGATTTGGGAAGCGGTGGAGGAATCGATGTGTTGGCTGCATCTCGGTATGTCGGCGAAAAAGGCAAAGTGTACGGGCTGGACATGACTGACGAAATGCTGAAACTGGCAAATCAGAATAAAGAACTGGCGGGTGCTGGAAATGTCGAATTTCTGAAAGGCTTTATTGAGGAAATCCCCCTCCCTGATGAAACTGTTGATGTGGTTATGTCCAATTGTGTGATCAATCTATCTATGGATAAAGAAAAGGTTTTTCAAGAGATTTACCGTGTCTTGAAGCCGGGTGGGAGGTTGGCCATTGCAGATATCCTGTCATTGAAAGAAGTACCCGACAAAATCAGAAAAATGACAGAGATGTGGGTCAGTTGCATCGCAGGAGCAATGGATATTGAGCAATGCAAAAAAATCTTATCCCAAGTGGGTTTTCGTAATATAGAAGTAGAACCAGTGCATTATTATGCAAAAGAAGGGCTCAAATCCATGGCAGGTGTGAAGGCAGAAATTACCAATGAGGAATGGGAGATTATTGACCGGGCCTTTGCGGGTTCCCATATTAAAGCTGTCAAATAAAAACCGCGCGGGGGGACTGTCCCAGTAATCGGTCGGTTTATCCCTGCCAGCGCAGCGACCTGCGAAGGTTGTTACTTGCCCTTGACGAAGGAGCAGTTAACGACAGCCGAAGCGAAACACGGATGTTGAGCTAGACGACTATGCGCTACGGACGGAGTCATAGGGCGCGATCTGCTATAAAAGCGACGAGTCTTTAGGGCAAGTTAAACCGAAGCTTATGTCGCAAGCGGCAGGGATAAACACTACTTGGAGAGGATGCTTCTCGTAATCGGGCAACCTGTGCCCCTGATCGCGCGGAGAGACAGTCCCGGTGATCGGACCGATCAGTCAACCTGTCCCTCTGATCGGTCTGATCGGTCGGGGATTAAATTCTTTCTACCGGGTGGCGGAGGACTGTTTTCATTTTCTCAGGTTTGCACCTTCTTGGGTCTGATATATAGATTTCATGATGCTTGCCACCGCTGCTGACCTTGTCCCTTAAGCCCTGCTCTGCAATAAAAGCCTCAACTTTTTTCATTGTCTCCGGTTCAGTGGCATAGGGACCGATGTGCATAATCTGCACACACAAGCCTTCATGAAAAGCCTCGAAACGTGCATTTTCGATGGGCAGTTCAGGTTTCTTCTTTTTCAGTTCACTCTGAGCCCAAGCAAATAAATCCTGATCAACAAACTCAGGCTGGCGAATCATCACAGTCCATTTCCAGTTATCCCTCACCTCTAAGGAAAACACGCCTTCATCGATCCACCACAGGCCTTCAAGTGGAGGCACCACATATTCAAAATACCCTTCAGGCTGTTTCCCCTTCTTTTTGCTCATTTTTATGGTGAAGGACAGCCCATAAAGCAGTTCAATCGCCTGCTGAAAATCAGGGTTATCGTTAGGGTCACCGCTCCCATCAACCATGATGAAATTCATATCAGGAACATCAATCAGTACCGGCTTATCCTTCGGCATGTACAAATCCTTGTATTCCTTTTTGTAATCAAACGGTTTTTGACTCAACACATCCACCCCGCAGATCAAATTTAAATTTCTTATGAGTACTCAACTTAAGTGCCGCTTTTTTTATCAGCTCATCTTCCTTTTATTATATACTTATCCCATTATTTTGAGGTGATACCTTCCTGCTTTTTTGCTATTATTGATTTTACGGAAGGTATGAGGGGTATTGGCAAATTAAGGTGTATTGCTATGCTTAAAAGGAAGGGTGTTATTAACACACAGGCCATCCTTTACAGTGCTGCGCTTACTTTCTTATCTTCCGGATAAAGTTGTATAAATGGAGGAATGCATGATGGGGAAAACAGCACTGCTTATTATTGACATGCAGAATGACTTCTGTCTACCCGGGGCACCCTTTGAGATTAAAGGCGCTATGTCAGTGACCCCACAGATAAAAAAAGCTATTGATGCAAGCAGGAATTGCGGTCTGCCTATCATATATATTATCCGCCACTACCGGGCAGATGGCAGTGATGTGGAGATCACCAGATATCACGATTTTATAAAAAAAGGCGGAGCCTGTATCAGGGGAACAAAAGGAGCGGAGATCATCGATGAACTAAAACCGGTGAAAGGGGATTATATTATCGTAAAACAGCGCTGGAGTGCCTTTTTTCAGACAGAACTGGATATTTTACTGCGCAGAATAAATGTCGATCAGATTGTAGTAACAGGCATTCAAACCCCTAACTGCATACGGGCAACTGTATGGGACGCCAACTCATTGGATTATGAAGTAATCCTGCTGACAGACGGAACAGCAGCAAAAACCCCGGAGGTACACCGGGCTAATCTCTATGACATGCAGAATATCGGTATTCAATTAATGACCACAGATGAATTCATTTCTCATCTCCCCAACCTGCCCAAAAATAATTACTTACAGGAGATCAGAGCATCTATCGAAGAAAGGTGAACGAAATCGTCGCGCGGGGAGACAGTCCCCCTGATCGGTCGGTTTTTCCCTGCCAGCGCAGCAACCTGCTAAGGTTGTTACTTGCCCTTGAAGAAGGAGCAGCTAACGACATCCGAAGCGAAAAATGGATGTTAAGCTAGGCGACTATGCGCCATGGATGGCGTCATAGGAGCCGGTTGGCTTCGTCTGCAAGGAGTCTTAGGGCAAGTTCAACCGGAGCTTATGTCGTGTGACAAGGGTGTGACAAGGGGACGGGGGTCGCGTCATCACGCACACATGTCACAGCAGTGAGTCAAAGTGCCTGTCCCCTTGACTCACACTTGACTCACTTGACTCATTGACTCAATCGGTCAACCTGTCCCCTGATCGCGCGGGGGGACTGTCCCGGTGATCGGTCCAGTCCCCCTTATTGGTCACTGATCGGTCAGTTAATTTCATCCAGGGTGCCAAATCTGTAGCCCTTGGCCTTCAGGTCCTTGATGATGGTGTCAAGGGCTTCTGTGTTGCTCTGGGAAACCGCATGGAGCAGGATCACATTTCCGTTGTGGGTATTATCCATTACCATCTTATAGGCATAATCAGCACCCTTTTGCTTGTTGACATCCCAGTCATCATAGGCTGAACTCCAGAACACATTTCTATAACCCAGATCACTGGAAATCTTCAGTGTTCTTTCACTGAATTCACCCTTCGGCGGGCGCAGATACTTCATATCTCGGCCTGTTTTCTCTCGAAAAGCCTTACTTAACCCCTCAATTTCATCTATTACCTTCTGGTTATCCACCTCTGGCAGGCTGGGATGGCTTACAGTATGGTTTCCTACTATATGACCTTCATTGACCATCCTTTCTACCAGTTCAGGATTCTTGTTTAAATAAGGCAGTGTGATAAAAAAAGCTGCCTTTACATTGTTATCCCTCAAAATATCCAGTATTTTCGGAGTATAGCCATATTCATACCCTTCATCAAAGGTGAGATAAACCACCTTCTTGGATGTATCACCCAGATAAAACCCCCCGTATTCCTTCACTAATTCGGCCATTCCAGCACCTGTTCCCGGAGTAGAATGGTCGCTTTTCCTGAGCACATACCAGGCGTATTTTTTATTATCATAGTCATTGTAATCGGTTTCGCCTGGTTCTTGAGACGGGTCTTCAGATGACTCTTTATCTTCGGGATCTGGCTCAGGCTCCTCTTGCTCATTGCCGCCGTTTTCCGCAGGGCCATTCTCAGAGTCATTCTTCTCTTCATCGATAACCACAGGTGTTTTATCTATGCCATTCTGCTTCTGTGAATCATCTGATAATCGATAACCAATCCAAAATAAACCAGCTAGCACAACTAGAGCAATAATAATAAACCACCATTTTTTCATAACCGTCACCTCCTTTTTTCTGTACCCTCTCTTATCACACTGGTTATTGATAAGCTTCATAAATCCTGAAAGTCTATTGTTACTTTACTTATTTTTTATAATACTTTCTTTTCTATTAATTTTCGGCATAAGGATGTGATAACCTCTATTGTAGAACTATTAATTCTATGAATTTTGAGAATATTTTGCACTCACTTCCAAATTCCCTTAATTTTATTGCCAACTGAAAAAAGACCTAATAATTATCCTTTCAGGACCCTGCCCGACGTTAATTGTGATAAATCTTTTTCACCGTAATTAGTTATGATAACATATGATTAAAGGAGCACAAAGGTTAGCTTATTACCAGAATTCGCAATTATTAGATAACCTATTTTTGGGGGGTGCACCATGCTTATAGGCTTAATCTTCGGTTTAATAGTCGGTTGGATTATTTCACTTTTTGGTGGAGATGCTCTACTTATTCAAGGGATTTCCGAGTTAACGGGAAAGCAAATCAGCACTGAGGGATACTATACAATATTTGCTTTATTGGGTTTAATTGGAGGTATTATTAAAAATAGAGGCTGAGGAGCGGATTAATAAATCCACCTTTTGAAATTTGATGGGTCGTGTCACAATAAAACTCAGCTTTCCGTCACACATATTCTAGGTTGAAAGAGCACCATCCATAATCAAGGCTTCAAGTATTTCATCGGGGGCTCATACATATTCTATGTTGAAATGATACCTCATTAAAAAAATGAACCCCCTATACTAGATTGAAAATAAATGGCCACGATGCAGTGCCGTTTTGATTCAACGACACAAGCAGGGATTCGAAAGGGGTAAACTCTTGTGCTGATTACCGAAAAAGAATGCCGCACAGCTCTCAACAGATGTGGTATTCCGGGGATCGATTACTGCCTTAATCCATATACAGGGTGCAGCCACGGCTGCCTTTATTGTTATGCTAGCTTTATGAAGAAGTTCTGCAATATTTCAGGTGAATGGGGCTCATTTATTCAAGTAAAGGTTAATTTTGCTGAACGGCTGCAGGCATCATTGAAAAGAAGAAAACAGGGCTGTGTTACCCTGTCCAGTGTTACTGACCCCTACCAACCGGTGGAACGGAGATACCGGCTGACCCGCTCCTGTCTGGAACTGCTCACAGGCACAGACCTGTCTGTCAATATTCTCACCAAATCAGACCTGGTGCTGCGGGATCTGGATCTCTTAAAAAAACTACCTCAGGTAAAAGTAGGCTTAACAATTACAACTACGGACCCATATGTGGCAAAACTGCTTGAGCCCAGTGCCCCCTCCCCTGAACGGCGACTGCAGGCGCTAGCCCAGCTGGCAGCAGCAGGGATCAGAACATGGGTTTTTATCGCCCCGGTAGTCCCCGGCCTCGCTGATACCAGAGAAAACCTCTCCTCCATACTGAAAAAAGCCGCAGCAGCCGGAGTCCGGGAAATAGACTATGATCCCCTCAACTTCTACCCAGCGGCAGTATCCAACATGAGAGAAGTGTTCAAAAAGCACTGGCCGCGGCAGCGTCCTATCTTTGAAGCAGCCTGCCGGGAGCCTTATTATTACAAACAACACCTGCGCAGTTTGGCAGAGGAGCTATTGGCTCAATATGGGTATGAATAAGGGTAGAGAAGCAGAGGGAAGCAGAGGGACGTTCTTTTTGCTTCCTGGGAGACTGTCCAGGGAGCGGTCCATTTGGTGGTTGGTGGTTGGTCGTTGGTCATGTTCAGTGTTCAGTCAGGACATGGGTAACAAAAATAGTTCAAGAGATAGGTTACACTCCTTTACAATAAGTAGATGACAAATGTGACACGGGTGTGACACGGGGACGGGGGTCATGTCATCATAGTTGGTCGTAGGTTTAGTCGGGCAGCAACCTGTCGATCGCGCGGAGGGACAGTCCCACTGATCGGTTCACACTTTCCTATTCCTGAGTCAACCATCCTTGATTAACCTTATATCCTGCATACCCACGAGCGATTTGCCTGCTTTAATTTCCGGCATTCCCGATACCAGGGAAAACCTGTCCTCCATACTGAAAAAAGCCGCAGCTGCTGGGGTCCGGGAAATAGACTATGACCCCCTCAACTTCTACCTGGCGGCTGTATTCAACCTGAGAGCAGTGTTCAAAAAGCACTGGCCGCGGCAGCGTCTTAAGCAGCCTGCCGGGAGCCTTATTATTACAAACAACACCTGCGCAGTTTGGCAGAGGAGCTATTGGCTCAATATGGGTATGAATGAAATGCAGCGGTGGGGCAGGACACCGCCTCCGCATATAAGCCTGTGCAAAAAGACGGGACAGACATCTGCTCGGGGGGAGTGTTCCGGAGCGCGGTCTTTCGTTCGCTCGGATCGCGCGGGGGGCTGTGCCACTGATCGGTCAACATTTTAATTAACCGGTATAATCAAATCCGGTTCTACCGTTTCAAAACCGCTGCTGGGCTGCCCTACCTGCCAACCTGAACTGGTTACTTCCAGAAAGTAATACTTTATTCCGTTGCAATCATAGCCAATTGCCGGCGAATAACTTGGAGTATTATCCAGCGCAACTCCTACTGTCATGTGGTTTTGGGCTTCAAAATAGAAAAGTGCTGTTTTATATCCCATATTGTTTAAAATCGCTGCGGCCAAAATAGCTTTATCACTGCATTTACCCGTTTCAGCTAAAGTGTGGGCAGGAAATTGCAAGCTGGGAGTGACCTGATAAGGAATGGCTCCTCCGACAAAGCATTGTACGAATTCAACTTTTTGAACTGAATCAAAATTTTCTTTTTCGGCCTGCATGTTAAGCCACTCGGCAATATAGCCAACAAATTGATGATTAGAGTCCTCTTTAATCCAGGGAATATAATTATAGTTTGATGCGGCTTTGATATATTCTTTTTGAGTACTGGGCATCATCATATACAGGGCATGCCGTTCAAATTCGCCTGCATCTGCGTATCTTTGAATATCATTAGTAATCTGGCGGTCATAATTCAGAAGATCTAAGGGTATTTCCACTTGCAAATGATAAGTCTTGCCCTGGTAATCCCAAGTGAAGTTCTTTGATTCAGTAGGTATACCCGTAGGATATACCATTTCTGGTATTGTAATAGAACGAGGGATAACCGTGGGATATATTAGAGCTGGTATTGTATTAGAACAGGGTATAACGACAGCAATTATAATAATGATTAATACAAAAGCAGCTAGAACATTTTTCCGGCTTACCACTGAATGAACGTTATTCTGTTTTTTATAATTGAAATTAGTAATAGGTTTTGCTTCGTGAATCGTATCCAAAAGCCAATGGCCACAATTTAAGCAGTATTTGGTTTCTTTAGGATTGACTGTCTCGCAAATTGGACAAAGGTATCCTCTAATTCGCGGCATTGCTTCCCCCATTTTCCTTGTGCTAGACACCTATCTGCCAAAGCTAAAGAGAAATGTATTTTTACTTGCTAGCACCTGTTCTATAATAGCTAATTCGACACAGAAAAGACATTTCCTTCCATTTATAGGAAGCTGCCCTTTAATGGGGGAAGGGGTCTTTTCCATCATTAGTTACCGACCAAATAATAGATCAACCTGTCCCGATGATCGCGCGGGTGGCTGTCCCGGTAATCGGTCGTCCCACTGATCGGTCGGTTTATCCCTGCTAGCGCAGCGACCTGCGAAGGTTGTTACTTGCCCTTGACGAAGAAGCAGCTAACGACAGCTGAAACACAACATGGATGTTGAGCTAGGCGACTCTGCGCCATGGATGGCGTCATAGGGCGCGGTTTGCTATGAAGCGAGGAGTCTTAGGACAAGTTCAACCAGAGCTTATGTCGCAAGCGCAGGGATAAGAAATCCCCCTCGCGCGCGGGGACATCGCGCGGGGGGGCAGTCCTGGTAATCGGTCCGATCAGTCAACCTGTCCCCCTGATCGGTCTGATCGGTCGGATTTTATTTCTTATGATGGGCAATGATATCTCCAACAGCTTTGACAGCCAGTGCCAGAACGACACCATCATCAGCATAGCCACCGGGAAGAATGTCGGAGATAAGGTCGATGGGGCTGACAAAATAGAGCAGTGCAGCAATAGCCATAAATTTTGCCTCCTTGGGAACGGCCGGATCCCGCATGGCTTCCCATAAATAATTCACTCCATCCCGGAGCTTGCCGCCGATTTTGCCGGCGCATTCTTTTAGTTTGGGAAACTCTCTTTCCACATGGGCTTGGAGCGCATCGGGATACTCTTTTACCCTCTCCACTAAACGAGAGAAGGTCTGTTTTTTCTCTTTTATGGCAGCAGGTTCCTCCTGGCGCACTCTATCAGCAGCCTGTTCAACAACCTGCTGGCAGTTCTTCAGAAATTCATGGGAATAAATCTTAAGTTTGAGGACAACCTCACCCTCCCCGAATATAATCTCTTTAATCCCTATAAAATCGAAAATCTTTGCACCGATAATGGGAACCCTTTTCCCAAACAATTTTTCCTTTTCAGGGTGTTTGTCCAGGTCAATGGCGATAAGACCATCATCCCAACTGAGAAACCCGGTTTTATTCAGATTCTGTCTTAATATTTCAATGGCTCTTTTAGATCCCGCGGCTTTTTTAAAAATATAGCTTAGAATTCTCGCATAAAGCCTGTTCCCCTGTTCTGGGAATCTAAACTCCGGTTTCTCTGCAAGCTTTAAAGTAAAATTGTGGGCCTGCGGGGTGAATTCAAATGAGTCAAGGGAGAAGTGCAAATCAGCCACCACATCGGGCAGCATCCTGTGGGGTTTTACTGTGGCGCAGAGTCGAAGGCCTTCATCTATAAAATAGAGCTTGGCATCTTTTAACCTGTCATCAAATGACTGTTTATAGTGCTGTTCAATGTAGTCATTGATCCTGTGATCTGTGATAACTATTTTCCCCTGGAGCAGGTCCCTGATTATGAGAATCGCCCCCTTTTGTCATAAGGCTGCAGATTGTCCTATTCTTATGGCAACACATCAATTGCCGGGGCTGTTCCAGCTAATTGTACAGGTCGTCCAATATTTATAAAATACCCTTCTGTTAAATAACCCATAACAAAAAAGCAAAGCCCTGTTCCCGAAATTGCCCTGCCCTTGATTGCTTATACCCTGGTAATCACCGTCTCTAATCTTCTCCGAAGTTTATCAGATGACATGGATAATGATTAGTCCATTTATTGTAATAAAGCAGCAACAGCCGAACTATTCTAGATCCTATTCTCCCCAACTATCCATCACTTTTTTCAGTTTAATGATGGATAACTCCACACCACGCAGGTACATCATCAGATCTTTGCTGACAAATGTTTTCTTTTCATCCCAGTTCATCCTGGGAAGATCAAGGATGGCTTTTCCCAGTAGGTGGTCTTCATTGCGGACCATAGGTTTTATGAATGCAGCATATTCTCTGCTCCCTGTCAAATGTGAAAGAGATCGGGACAGGCGATCATAAACCACCTCCCCTTTTTCCTCATCAAGATCCTCTGACAATAATACTTTTATTTCTTTTATCGCATTCTGAAAAACTATTTCTATATCTTTTAAAACTGCATTTACCCGCCTTCTGACTGTCCTCAGGCTGTTTTTTGCATCATGCTGATTGAAGGGAATTCCCCTGCAGTTTTGGGCATCTGACAGTTCATAGATTATATGCGGCCAATCCATATAAACAGTTCCGGCGATTTTGGCTCCCTTAGGGGAGGTGTTTACTATCCTTTTCAGATTTGTGTGTTTGATAAACGATTCCATGCTCTTCCGCATTCTATTAAATGACTTGTTGGCCAAAACCATTTCCCCGTTATTTGCCTCTACCTCAAAGGCACCGGTTTTATCTTCTTCCCTTACATTTTCCGCTCGCACCACACCTACCCCTTCGGCGTAATAGCGGTCCCCTTGAAAAGAAAGGTCCTGGCCGGCCAGAATAACTTCTTTAACACCAAGCTTATCCAGTAACTGCAGAGTTACTACAGCAATAGAAGGGGCATCACTAACAACCTCAAAGGGATCAAGCCCCCCTCTAAGAAAACTGAACAAGGTGTCCTGGCCAAGGATAAAGTAAGCCTTTGGGCCTACATGGTTTTTTACCACATCATTATTGATGGTGCTGCCGAAAACAAGAGGAACACCTTGCGACAGGGCAGGCTGCAAAGCCTTATAGTTAGCGGGAAAGGGGTCATAGGAAACAAAAAAATCCGGTACCAAACCCTGTTTCAACAACCCATTGATACTCGTGCCTGCAGCCACAAGCAAAGCCTTCCCTTTTGCCTTGTTCTCCCGCAGGAAAGGGATCGCTGCTGTAAGGGATGGGCCTGAGGCGGTCATGATCACTGTTTTTCCTTGAAATTGATCTTTATAGGAAAAAATAGATTCACACTGCAAAATATATGGCAAGTTCTTCAGTGCATTGACTGTCCACTCTTTTTCGAAAACAATAGTGGTTCTCAAGTTGTCCAGATAATCGGTTTTCTTTTTAGATAGATTATCCTTAAATTCAGCAAAACGCTGGGAAAAACAGCGCTCAAAGGATGGTATAGAAAGAAAGCCCCAACCGCTTTTAACCAGGTTTAAAACATGACCGATAAAGTTATTATATCTTCCGCTACCGTCTTCCAGGATCACATAAGAGCGCTCCCAGGGGAAAGTGGACCAATCCCTGTATTCTAATGAAGCCAAAAACACTTCCATATCAGGTTCGTAAATGTATAACTGCAACTCCGGTTTCCGCCGCAGCAAAGCTTCTGCATGGTAGCCCAAACCAAGGCCAAATAAGACCACATGTGCTATGCCATCCAGCTCCTGTTTGCTGGCCCACATTTCCGCCTCCCGTAACGGGTTGAACCTGCTGTGCAAAAGAAGACTGCCCTCATCTGCAGACTCTATGTAAAACATGCCCTCTACCCTAGCGGGGTAAGTATGATACCTGCCGCTAGCCTTTTTTTCTTTTATCTGTTCCAAGATATCCTGATTGTTTTTCTGAAAATACTCAATATTTCGCTGATATAAACTTCCGCCAGACATTTCTTCAACTCCTCAATTACCTGGAGAGTTTATAGTATCTAGAACATTTTCCAACCAACCGTTCCATTCATAGCTCAGCAGATCAGCCACAGTCACTATATCTTGTAACTCCATGGCCTGCATCAATTCCAGCAGCATCTGGTTAAACTGATCCCGGTCAAAATTAAAGTTCAATAACTCCAGTGCCTGGCAGATATAATCCAACCCTTCAAGAAAATCGGATAACTTCTCCCAGGCCGCTTGATCAGGGCCGGCATAAAACTGAGAAGCCAGATCATCAATAGAACCAACCAGGCGTTCAAGGTACTCAATAGTCGAATCCACCAGCTCCAGGTGCAGCATTTCCGGTGTGGCTGTCTTGATTCTCACTTCTATATCCTGAGCGATATTGTCTTTGAGAAACTGTTCCCAGATATCCCCGAAACTGTACTGGTCACCCTGGCACTCAAATAAATAAAAGATATGATCACTGTTTACCCTTTTCCAATCAGCCAGTGCAGATTCAACATCTGCGGTGCTATGAAAAACACCCAAAAAAACCTCATCCAGCCATATTCTCATAAATTTCACCTATTTTCTGCTTGTTTTCTGTGGTTATATTCTACAAATAGTGCAATTTTCCTACATAGACAGAAAAAAGGGCCCTCCCCCGGCAGAGGACCCTTTTTTTATAGTTATAATTAGCTGCCGAGCAGCTGCAGCACCATCTGCGGCTGCATATTGGCCTGAGCGAGCATAGCGGTGGCTGCTTGCTGCAGGATGTTCATCTTGGTGAACTCCATCATCTCCTTAGCCATGTCCACATCGCGGATACGGGATTCGGCTGCAGTTAGGTTTTCAGATGCAGTACCCAGGTTGTTGATGGTGTGCTCCAACCGGTTTTGGTAGGCGCCGAGTTTTGAGCGTTCCGCAGATACCATTTGAATCGCTTTCTCAATATTAGTAATTGCTGCATTTGCGCCAGTCTGTGTTAATATTCCACCACTTGTAGCAGTCTCAACATTGGTAACTCTCAAAGCACTTATACCTTGGGCAACACTGGCACCGCCTGTACCACCGGTTTCGCCTGTACCNNCTGGCACCACTGGCACCACTGGCACCGCTGGTTCCGCCTGCACCGCTGGTACCGCCTGTACCGCTGGTACCGCCGGCACTATCATCAATAATACCAATTCTCGCAGAATCCATAGAGTTGATTATAAGTGTGATGTTTTGACTTTCATTGGCACCGATATGGAAAGTAAATTGTTGACCGCTACCGGTGAATGTACCACCGCTTACTTTGCCTAATAAATTTTTGGTATTAAACTCAGTATTTTTGGCAATGCGGTCAATTTCATCAATTAATTGGTTAACTTCCTTTTGCAGCTCTCTTCTATCGTCTAAGGTGTTGGTATCGTTAGCAGCCTGTACCGCCAGTTCCCGCATGCGCTGCAGTATTGAGTGTGTTTCATTCAGTGCACCTTCAGCTGTTTGGATAAGAGAAATGGCATCCTGGGCATTTTTTGTTGCCATATCAAGGCCTCTAATCTGCCCTCTCATCTTCTCACTGATGGCCAGACCAGCTGCATCATCCCCTGCACGGTTGATGCGCAGACCAGAAGACAGCTTTTCCAGCGCTTTGTTGCCCAGCATCTGGTTGGTGCTCAGCTGCCGGTAAGTGTTAAGCGCGGAAATGTTGTGATTGATCCTCAATGTTCATACCTCCTTGTTTACTAATAGATGGGCATCCTTTCCCACCATTTATATACTAAGCAGCCCAGATCCGGGGATATTGGGCTGGCTTAATACCCTTGAAGATTTTCTTGCTACACCAAAGGTCCCAAGAAATATACAGTAGTCCTATTATTTTTATCGAAAAACAGATAAAAAACTTAACAACGAAAATAAGCAATTATGAGTTATTTTGGACAAATATACTGAAATATCCATAAATAGAATCTGTTTTCTTGCCCGTATGGAACATAATGAAGCAGAAAATAAAAAAACCACTGCCCCATTAATACTTAAAAACTCAACAACACAGAACAATATATCTTGGGGGTGGGATGGATTACTACTCTTTCTCTACAACCTTCGCCGGAACTCCCATAACAATTACCCCTTCAGGGACATCACATGTAACAACCGCCCCTGCAGCAACTATACTGTTTGCTCCAAGATGTACACCCTGAATAACAGTTGCACCGGCACCTATAAAAACAGAATCTTCAATGGTTACTCCTCCGCATATTGTTGCCCCTGGTGCTATATGCACATGGCTGCCAATTATACATTCATGATCGATGCTGGCTCTGGTATTAATTATTGTGTTAGCACCAATAACTGTCCCCGTCTGAATAACAGCACCCGCCATTATTTGAACACCTTCAGCTGTTTTCACATCAGAAGCAAGAACTGAATTCGGATGAACTACATTGAGAAAACAGTAATTCTGCTTTTTAAAGGCCTCGAAGATTTGCTTTCTCCTGCTTGTTTGGCCGGTTAAACCTATTCCATTTACTAATAGTATTGTGTCAGGGTGATACTCAAGTACAAGATGATCATTACCTATAACCGGCACTCCCATGATGCTCTTACCATGTAGGCTTGAATCAGGATCTGTGATTCCTATAATAGTAATGTTGTAATATTTTAATAAATCAATTAACACCTTACTGTGGCCGCCTGCCCCAAGGATAATAACGGGTTTTGATTTCATAATTCCACCATCTCATCGGCTTTATAGTTTTTAGGGGCTTTTCTGCCAAGCAGATCCCAGTAATAAAGCGGCGATAATCCATTGCCAGGGCGTTTGCTCCCCAGGTTATCCTCAGTATACTCTTCACCCTGTCTAATCTCTTTAAGTGCAGTCAGGCTTTTACGAGCCGCTATCATTGTTTTAATCTCTGAAACTGTGGGGATTTTTCTGCCGGTACCCAGGGCCTGTTCCACCTGCCGGATCGAATGCACCATCGCTTTTAACTCCCTGGGTTCTAATGAGGCTTTATGATCAGGACCAGGTAGATTCTTATCCAGTGTGAAGTGTTTTTCAATTACCTCTGCACCCAGAGCTACAGCAGCGATGGGAATACTTATTCCCGGAGTATGATCAGAATAACCAACTTTTAAAGCAAATGCCTGACGCAGAGTTTCCAAAACCTTGAGGTTGACTTCGTTAAAATGAGCAGGGTACTCAGTTGTGCAGTGCAGCAGTGTAACTTTTTCCTGTAATGCATTCTGCCCTTTATCAGATATGTATGCCTGTTTAAAAGCTTCTATTGACGGCTTCCTCTCACCGTTATCGATATAGCCGAAAGCCAGCACTCCAAGTGCCATTTCTATCTCCCCTAATGTGCTCATTCCGGTGGAAAGAATAACAGGTTTTGCGGTTTTTGCCGCCTTAAGCAGCAAGGGGGCATTGGTTATTTCACCTGAGCCTATTTTTAAGCGGACAACCTGTAATTGCTCAGCTAAAAAATCAACACTATCCATATCAAAGGGGGTAGACATAAATTCGATCCCTTTTACTGAGCAGTACTCCGCCAGCTCCAAGAACTGACTAGAGCTAAGCTCCAACTTTTTGACCATTTCTAACTGGGACTCCATCTCCCCAGTTGTCTTGATCTGATATTCAGCTTTAGGGGCATACCTGCTGATTATTTTTTCAGTTTTAAAGGTTTGGAATTTAACTGCATCCGCCCCTGATTCTGCTGCTATATCAACCAATTCTTTAGCCAATTCCAGTGACCCATTATGGTTCACTCCGGCTTCAGCTATTATAAAAACATGTTTCATTATATAGTCTCCTTTAACAGAATAAATCCCTCGGCTGCTTCAAATCCAGACACTGATCCTCTTATTTGAGCTAGCGCTGTAATTGCCTGCTCACTACGCGGAAATGGAAAACTACCTATCTCGCTTTGATAAACTTTCATTATTGCCAACTTATCAGCTAGAAACTGACTTATATTTACATAAACATTAGGTCTGAATGTAGAGTTAGGTGATAATCCAAACTCTGTCTCGGATAATGTTTCGTAAGCAAGAACCCTACTGATGTTAAATCCTCTAAACCACTTAATACAAGATATACACGCCTTAAATACTACTTCATGGTCTGTATGAACATCACCACAATAGGGCAAGTATAATATGTCTGGCTGAATTTTTTTAATCAAGTGGCGTAGACTTTCAACCAATACTTGCATAGGAATAGTATCTAGTTTTGCAGTGGGAAACCCCAAATTGTACACAGAATCAAAACCATACATCTTAGCAACTTTCTGTATTTCATTGGACCTGCTAACAACCATTTCAGCACTATAACCCTCAGTTTCACTAATTCCACTTACAATAATCCAATGAATATTACAACCTTCACTTTTATGTCTGAGTAGTGTACCTCCACACCCTAATGTTTCATCATCGGCATGGGGACTAACAACCAATACCTTCTTCATATCGATGTCCTCCCCTTAATACATCAGTAGTTACAGAAACGAACCATTCTGATTCTCCGTTTCCTTCTCCCATTTGTTTTTTTCAAAAAGATCAACAAAATCCTTATAAAGCAATTTATGATCTATATCTGTATTTTCTAAAATATGCAGAATACGTGGAACCGCAAGTCCATCCCCGTATATCGAAATACAGTCAGCAAATTTTGAACGGAATTCATTATCAAATGCAAGTTTTTCTAAAGCAGCAACAATCGCTTTAACATCAAAAGGAACAAATATGATGTTGTTAGAATGTTCTCGTCCTTTTTGCCTGTTACCGATATTTATAGCAGGTAAATGAAGAAACGGCGCCTCATGAATGCCTGCACTAGAGTTGCCAACTAAAGCAACGGCATGACGCAAAAGATTCACAAATTGCAGACGTGGTAAATTAGTATATGCCCACAAAAAATTATATTTTTGTACATATTCATCAATAACCTCTATCATGTGTCGAGTTCCGGGATCAGAATTTGGCTTGATAATTACAGTTGGTAGGCCTACCTTAACTATAGCTTTTAAGGTGATATCTATTTGAGATGCTCCTCCAGTAAACTCGGAGGAAATAGGATGCTGGAGTAAAACGAAATACCGCTCACCCAAAGATATGCCTAAACCGGCTTCCAATTCCGATAAAGATAAATTAGGTAGTGCTTTTATAGCATCAAGCCCCGGAGAACCTGTTACAGTAACGCGCCAGGGTTCTTCGCCCATCTGAATAATACGCTGACCGCTCTGAGCGGTAAAGGGGCAGTGCAAATGCGCCATTTTAGTAACGGCATGGCGTACATGGTCGTCTACATTTCCTATTACGCGATCCCCTCCACCTAAATGAACAACTGGGACATTTAAATAGTTACCTACAGTAGCCACAGCAAGAGATTCTTCGCGGTCACCTAAAACAAGCAAAAAAGCAGGCTCTCGTCGATAGACTATTTCAGCCAGTTCCATTATAATTAACCCTAGCCCTTTTACTCTCCCAATTAACTCATCTGTATCAAATAGAGAATGTATAGTTTCCACATCACTAAAATTATTCCTGATTTGATCTAATGTATAACCATAGCGGGGGCTTAGATGAGCTCCTGTTGCCACAATTATCAAATCTAACTTAGAAGAGGCTTCAATTCCTTCCAGTAAGGGCTCTAACAAATAATATTCAGAACGAATACCTGTTACAACCATCACCTTGCGCCGTCTCATACCACTCGTTTCTAAAACCTCCTAATACATAATTGTTTAGCTTTAATCAATCTAGACGAATTATTTACTAGCTCTAGGTAGGAATGAGAATCTGTACCCCAACTAATAATAAAACACTGGTCAGCAATAAGCTGCATATATTCATGATTTAAACAATGTTCAGGGTTAACATTGATTTCTATCCCCATACTTGCCTGGTTAGCAAGCGTTATCAATTTATTAATATCACGATGTTCTGGAAATAAACCAAGCTTTAACCACATACTAAAAGGATGCCCTAAAATTACTTTAAGCTTGGGATTTTCTTGTTTTATTATAATTAACTGCTTTTTTATGAAACCTCTTAAAGTTTCAAACCATGTTTTTTTAAATTCATGCTGTCCTTGACTTTGATAAACTTCCATAGGAAAACTGTGGAAGGAAACAATCAAACTATCAAGTTCACGCGCCCACAACAAATTAAAATCAATATTTCCCTCTTTATCGATAAACTTAACTTCCAGCCCATTACCAATTTTAATATTTCGATCTTCGTACTTTTTCTTTAATCTTCTAATTTCCTCTAAATAGATCGGAACATAATCACTTTCTTCGCGTGCATGATCAGTAAAACAAATACCTCTTATTCCTACAGCTAAAGCGGCTCGAATCATATCTTCCGGCTTATCATGGCCATCGGAGAAAGTCGTATGTATATGATTATCTTCTATTATCGGTATAACTCCTGAAAAAAGCGGCCGCATTCTGTTTCCCAACATACCTCCCTGTTTTTTATTCGCCCAAAGTAGATCAAATTTAGGGCTTCTTCGAACATATTGATGCCTCCTGCCAGGTCGGCAGCTAGCGTGCCAGGTACCCGAGCATTTATTTCTAACAATTTGGGTTGCCCATACCTGTCTTCTTTAAACTGGATGTTCACAATGTATGAGAGGTTGAACATTTGAATTAATTCCTTGACACATGTAATTAAACCCTCGTGCCTCAACAGTCTACTGACAACCGCCTTGCCGTCGACTACCATCTTTCGCTCCCTGGGTATAATAATCTCCGGCTTGCCTTCATAACACAATACATCTACACTGTACTCGACGCCTGGCAGGTATTCCATAATAAAAAAATCTGCCAGCTCGTCCTCTTCTACAAGCGAGTCCAGCCATTCTAAGGACATTTCTCCACCATTTTTGCTCCTCAACCATTCGTCTTTCTTTGGATGTCCCAGCAAGACCATCCCTCTACCACCCTGTGCAAACCGTGGTTTAAACACCAGCTTATCGTGAGGGTAGCCAAGCTCATTGGCAGCATGAAACAAATCAGCTTTGTTACATAGACGATAATATCTAGGAACGAAATTAGCGAGTGTTGACTGTTGGGCTAATCTGTCCAGAGCACTCAGTTTGTCACAAGCAATCGCTAATTCGACAGGATCATGCGAAACGGCTACAACCACCCCATGGCGTTTAAAACGATCTCTATTTTTCGCTAAAGGGACAAGTTCATTGGAGCTACATGGAAAGACAACATTAACTTCTTTGTTGATACAGATCTTAAGCAAGGCATTAATAAACTCATCCTCTTCACCCTTCGGGATTAACTCTAGAGGTTCACCAGTAAAGGACGTATAGTTAAAAATACTATTTATATCAGCAGCCACTACCTCTACCTGAAAAGTTTGGATGCTCTTGAGAAGGCGATAGTGTGAATACCCAGCCAACCCTCCTGTGGCTGTAAGAAGTACTTTTATCTGCTTATTCATCTTTTTAATGCTCCCCCATAAAAATCTAAGTTTACCCGTTCTTCACTTCTTTATTTACAAGCATAAACACTCTATGTTTTTGGCCTATGCAAAACTCTTACCCAAAAGCCTTTAACACCAAAAATATTTTCCGACTTCATTTAATACAATGCATCTTTTTCATCAAAACCTCTGCGACCTCAAAGTCAATTGGACTATCGATATCAAGGGACCTTTCCTGCGGCATAATATAGGCATAGGTGTAAGGGCCATACCATGTACCCTTTTGGTAGATAAAATCCCATTCAGCTAGGTAAATAGCTCCATTGATCTTATAGTAAACCGGTAAATCCTGTCGATTCGCCCTCGTTATTTCCGGCCGTAAAAAGCCGTTCATGCAATGATCAGCGGGTAGAGTATTACACCACCATGGATGATTTTCAACCTCACAAACAGAAACAACTGCCTCAGCCTGTCGCTTTTCCATAATCTCGCAAGCGTTCAAAATGTCTTCAGGAGTGCGGAAGGGACTAGTGGGCTGCAGGAGCATTACCCAGTGAAAATTCATACTGTTTTTTTGGCACCAATCCATCGCATGGAAAAGAACATCAATTCCCTTTGCATCATCGGTAGCCAGTTCAGGAGGGCGGATAAATGGCACCTCTGCCCCTGCTTTTACTGCAGTATCTGCGATTTCTTTCCCGTCAGTTGACACCATCAGAAAATCAAAAATACCACTGGCCTCCGCTGCCTGAATGGTATAGCTGATCAGAGGCTTTCCAGCTAGCAGCCTGATATTCTTCCGCGGCACTCCCTTTGATCCGGCTCTTGCCGGAATAAATCCTAATACTCTCTTTCCCTTATACATCAGTAGCCACCTAACACATACTCAAAAGTTTTTAATGTTTTGCGGTACTCGTCCCACTGGCCAACATCAAACCACCGGCCATCAAAAGAATATACCCCCACTGTAAAGCCATTATTTTTAGCATTAACTATCAAATCAGTCATATTCATAAATTGTGATTCAGGAACTAATGAAATAACTGCTGGCTCTATTATATACACACCTGTATTAACTAAATAATTGCTGCTGGGTTTTTCATTTATATCAATTAAGCGTCCATCCTCTGCCTGCAAAACCCCATATGGAATTATGAAATTTTTCAAGGCTCCGATCACTGTAATATCATGATGCCTTTTACGGTGGAAATTTAAAATATCACCGTAATCTGCTTCCAGTATGATATCGCAATTAGTGACAATAGATGTATCTTTTAGTTGACCTTTTAATAAACTAAGGGACCCCGCTGTTCCCAGAGGTTTATCCTCCTGGATAAAATCTACATGATAAGGCCTGGAATCACTTTCTAGAAAATAAAGACGCACTATATCGGCTTTATACCCCAATGATAAAATGAACTCATTAAAACCGTTGTTGTAAAACCCATCCATAATCGCTTCAATAACAGGTTTGTCTCCCAAAGGTATCATCGGTTTGGGCAATATTTTCGTAAAGGGGTCAAGACGTGTCCCTTTGCCCCCGGCCATAATAATAACCTTTTCCATCCTTTGCGAAACCTTTTGTTCAAATAGATCGGTCCATAAGATAAGACCTATTATATGACCCTCACTGTCAATCACCGGTACATGGCGAATATTCCTATCCAGCATTAGTTCGCGTATCTTATCAGTTGATGTCCCTGCTTTTACAGCACAGGGATGAGCACACATTACTTCAGCTATTTTTATGTTCAGTCCCCTATTTCTCAGTAAAGCTCTGCGGACATCACCATCAGTTACAGTGCCTATTAATCTTTGCTCAGCATCTACTACAAGCAGCAGCTGAAGCCCCGCATCATTCATTTGCTGTAAACAATCAACTAATGCATAATCAGGGAAAACCAATATTTTTTTTATTTCATTTATGTGCCTGACCACAGCACTCCACCCTTTCGATAAGTTCAAACACACTGAATCGTTCCTGCCGCCCGTTCCTATCACCTTTCCAACAGCTCTCTGCAGACATCTAAAACATCCTGTTCTGTTAAAAAACTCGCACTGGGAAGATTGATGCCCCCGCTGTATAAATGATCAGCTACTTTACTATTAGGGATGTTGTATTTGGAGTAACACGGTTGCTGATCAAGAGGGGTAAAAAAGGGGCGTACCTGAACCCCCTTAGCAGTCAATCTGGACATTATTGAATCTCTCTCTTCATCAAATTCGTCTTCAACTACAATAGAAAACAACCACCAACTGCTTTCTGCTTCATTGAGTTCTTTTTGCATCCTAATCCCGGTAACATTTTGCAGTTCCCGACGGTAAATGCTGGCGTTTCGCCGTTTTACAGCAAGAAACTCAGGGAGTCTTTTCATTTGAGCAAGTCCTAAAGCTGCCTGAATATTTGTCAACCTGAAGTTATACCCGATCTCCTGATGGATGTACTCTTTTTCAGAGTCAGCTCTGCCCTGGTTTACCAGTAACCTTGCTCTTTGAGCCAACTCATCATTATCAGTGACAACCATTCCACCGCCACCTGTAGTTATTACTTTGTTTCCATTAAAGCTAAAAACCCCTAAATCACCAAATGTGCCTGTATACCTACCTTTATACGTTGAGCCAAGGGACTCGGCGGCATCTTCAATTACATACAGATTATTCTGCCTGGCAATTTCCATTACGACATCCATCCTTGCAGGGTTGCCGTAAAGGTGAACGGGAATGATCGCTTTGGTCCGATCGGTTATTACCTTTTCAATTTGCAGCGGGTCAATCGTCCAGGTATCTGGGTGGACATCAACAATTACCGGGGTTGCTCCTACATAGGTAATCGGGTTGATACTGGCAATAAATGTTAGGGCAGGAACTATAACCTCATCACCAGGACCAATATTTAATAAACGCAGAGCAAGATGAAGCCCACTGGTTCCGTTTACCACCGAAACTGCATTTCTGCAGCCAAGATATGCGGCAAATTCATCTTCGAATTCTTTTACCAGGGGACCTGCAGTAGAGACAAATCCACTGTCAAGTGCTTTTAAAACATATTCCTTTTCCAGATCTCCAATATTCGGCCAGTCCAGTGGGATTTTTATTTGGCTCAACTTCTACACCTCAAAGGTTATATGTTTCAGGTTTATACTTATGCAAATTGTTTTTTATCCAGTCTATCGTTTCTTTCAGTCCTGTTTCGAGGGAATACTCTGTTTCCCAGCCAGTCAACTTCTTTATTTTGCTGTTATCGCAAAGCAACCTCTCTACTTCACTTTTGTGCGGTCGAACACGCTGTTCTTCCCGTTTAATCCTGATCTCGATTCCTGTGATTTTGCTGATCAATTGAACTAAATTGCCTATGCTTATCTCTACACCGCTGCCGATATTTATGACTTCACCTTCAACATGCTCAGTAAAAGCAAGCGCTAAAAACCCACTCACTGTGTCCTGTACATAGTTAAAATCCCGTGTTGGGGAGAGATTGCCCAGTTTGATCTCGTGCAACCCGCTTAATACCTGAGTTATCACTGTGGGAATAATTGCCCGGGCGGATTGCCGGGGCCCGTAGGTATTAAACGGACGGGCTACCACTACCGGCAGATCAAAGGACCGATAATAACTCAAAGCAAGCTGGTCTGCGGCAATCTTCGTTGCCGCATATGGGGACTGTGCATGTAAGGGATGCTTTTCATCTATCGGTACATACTGTGCTGTGCCGTAAACCTCGGATGTTGATGTATGTATGACCCGGCTGCACCCTTCATTTAGGGCGGCTTCCAGTACATTGTATGTGCCTTCTATATTGGTTCTTATGTATGCCAATGGGGACTTATAAGAATAGGGTATCCCAATAAGAGCTGCAAGGTGGAAAATAATGTCGATTCCTTTGACTGCATCTCTGACACTGTCAAGATCTCTGATATCACCCATATATACTTCAATCTGGTCCTTATAGGGGCTCCCTTCAAGCCATCCCCAGCGGCCTTGGGAATTATAGCGTATAAATGCTCTTACATCATACCCCTCTTGCACTAACCTTTCTGTTAAATGGGAGCCAATAAAGCCCCCAGCACCGGTGACTAATATGCGCAAAGTTTTTATTCCCCCTAATGTGCAATGATATGAGCAGCCCTACAAAAAGCTAGGCCAGTTATAATATTCCCAGTATCTATTTGCTTTCTATGCATACCGGCCCACAACCTTCACAGTCAATGACAATAATAGAAAATTTCAGTCGGATGCTATAAAAATTAGACAAAAACAATCTATGTCCTGCCTTTATTTGCATATAATACTAAGAAAGGTATAAAACTTATTGATTTATCATTGCCCCCTCACCCTTAGTGCACCTTCATGCAACCCACTATCTCCCGCGTATGGTGGACAACAACTCAGCAAAAAGGAAGGCACACTACACAGCATTCAGACTATCTCCCTTATACGGTAGACAGCAATCCCTCAGTTTGCAGGAACCGATCATACCGTTCAGTTGCTTCTTGTTGTGCGTGCTCGCGCAGGGTGTTGATCCCTTGAAAATGATCGAGCAATACCTCAACCACCATTCCGTCAAGGGAGCCTTCGGCCACCATGCTGTTCAGCACCTTTATGGCCTGGCTATCATTCATACCCCTGCGGTACGGGCGGTCTTCTGTAATTGCAGTAAATACATCAGCCACAGCCATAACCCTTGATCCCAAGGATAGATTGTCCCCCTTGATGTGAAAGGGATAGCCTGTGCCATTTAACTTTTCATGATGGTAGGATGCCCAGGTTTTGATGGTATCGAACTGTGGAATTGCATCAAGCAAATGATAGGTATAGTAAGTGTGCGCACGGATTTCATTGAATTCATCCTCATCAAGCTTACCTGGCTTTTCCAGAATCCTATTATCTACTGCCACCTTACCCAGATCATGCAGATATCCGGCTATGAGCATCACTCTGCACTCAACAGGCGAAAATCCAACCAGTTGGGCGAGCTGTTCTGCTGTTTTTGCTACACCGGCTGAATGACATGCAGTAAATCTACTGCGGAAATCGATAATCTGTGAAAATATGAATGCCAGATCGATAACATCATCTATCTCTAGAACAAGAATATCAAGCAACCCGTTTTCAGCTATCTTTTTTACAGGAGAGCGTGAAGTCATCAAATCCAGCCATATGTATTCTTTTTTGCTCAATTCAAACAGCGCATTGACCAAGCCGGGTTCGAAGACCGAATTGCTTTTTTCCCTGACAGCAGCAAGGATCTCAGGTAGCTGTGTCAGTACATTGCGGTCAGGGTGAAACATGGCACAGGTGCGGTCAGCCAGGTGAATGATATGGCTGGCTAAAGGCACATTTTCACCCATATAAACACGGCCATCTCCATAATCCCATGGCAAATGATGAAACTTGATGATGTTGGCGGCGTTCTGCAGAGGTCTGAACCGCTCCAGCAGTTTTGCTCCTTTTAATCCATGGTTGTTCACAGTCGGAGGCTCGGCTTCTATAAGTTCCAGTCTTTCCTTTTTTGAAAGCGCACCAATATCGTGAACCAGGGCTGCAAGGAAAACATCCTTCTGCTCCTCAACCGGCAGCTTCACTTGTTCAGCCAAGAAAAAGGAAAGGTAGGCAACTTGCTGATGATGGTTGGAAAGGATGGGAGAGATCAGATCCAGTGCGTTGGAAAAACAGAGGAGCAACTCATCAAGATTAATTCTGATTTTATCCATTTTCATACCTCCATCAATGATGTCCTTGTTGACACAACTGTATTCCTTCCTGACCATAAAACAACGGCTAATTTCAACCATAATAAATAAGGAAACAAAGCCGCCATCTGCTAAGCCCATTTTAACAAAACTATAGAACACAGACCATAGTGAATATGATTAATAGTGCCAGTATTTTTGTCTATGATCCGGCTGTTTATGATCCGACTAATTATGATCCAATATTTATAATCCGGCTATTTGTGATCCAGCTATTATAGAGAATCCATTCTCTGCACCATTCAGCAGTATTTAGCTCTTTATAACTTAAAGACAGCCTCATGTACCGGTCCATTCTGAATACATCTCCGGTTGTAAAAAATCAACCGATTGTTTATCATGAAAAACACAACTAGATGTCATGATCAGTAAAATACAGACATATAGTTTGTCCATAGATGTAAAAACTATTTTTGGAGGTGGTTATAATGAAAAAGATTATATCGATCATAGTAATGGTAGGTTTGATAATGGGGATTTTGCCGGCAGCAGCTGCGGCCAGCGCCCAGGAGGTGGTGAGCCTGGGAGCGAACCTGACAGCACAGCAGAGAGCAGAAATACTGGACTTTTTCGGTGTTGATGAAAATGATGTTCAGATTATCCAGGTTACCAACCAGGAGATGAGGCAGTATTTTGGCGGTATATTGCCGGAAAAACAGCTGGGAACCACAGCTTATTCTTCAGCACATGTCACTCTGGCATCAAAGGGAAGTGGAATCAGTGTCAAAACCTATAACATAGCCTGGGTGACCAAAGAGATGTATGCCAATGTGATGGTGACCGCGGGGATCGAGGATGCAGATGTGGTTGTAACTGCGCCTTTCCAGGTGTCAGGTGTGTCAGCCCTTACAGGTATCACCAAGGCCTTTGAGCAGGCCACTGGGAAAAAACTTGATGAAGACGCCAAAAAAACCGCCAGCGAAGAACTGGTCTTCACAATAGACCTTGGTGAAGAGGTCGGTAAAGATAAAGCTGCTGACTTTATGCGTGATGTAAAAGAAGAAGTTATCAAGGAAAAGATTAAGGACCCGCAGGAAATCAAAGAAGTGGTGCAGCGTATTGCAGTTGAGCATAAAATTACCCTTGATGAAGCCCAACTGCAGAAAATCGTAGAACTGCTGCAAAAGATCAGCCAACTGGATCTTGATTTTGACCGGATCAGCAGTCAGCTGGATAAAATTAATAAAAAAGTCGATGAAATAAAGGATGCTGTCAAAGACAAAAAGGGCATCATCCAAAAAATCCTGGACAGCTTAAACAGTTTTGTGGAATGGATTAAAACCAAGATCTCTGAAATCGCGGGATAGAATGATCGGGCGGGGACGAACACTGGGTCGTCTGACAAGGGGATCTGATGTGACAAGGGTGTGACAAGGGGACGGGGGTCGCGTCATCCAGTGATGCCAACCTGTCCCCTTGATCGCGCAGAGGGACAGTCCCGGTGATCGGCCCGATTAGTCAACCTGTTCCCCTGATCGGTCGGTAATCGGTAGTCCCTACATCCAGCCGGTTTATCCCTGCTAGCGCAGCGACCTGCGAAGGTTGTTACTTGCCCTTGACGAAGGAGCAGTTAACGACAGCCAAAGCGAAACATGGATGTTGAGCTAGGCGACTATGCGCCATGGATGGCGTCATAGGAGCCGGTTGGCTGTCGTCTGCGACAAGTCTTAGGGCAAGTTCAACCGAAGCTTATGTCGCAAGCGGCAGGGATTAAATACTACTGGGAGAGGATGCTTCTCGAAATCAGTCAACCTGTCCCCCTGATCGGTCGTGTATGGTCGAAATAAATAATATTTAGGTGCATATGCTCGAAAGGATTGATATAATATGGTATATATTACATGAATATCTATGAGTACCTCAAGGAGCCTATTTTATGTTCACAAGAAAGTTATTTATACTTTCACTAGTGTTTTTCACATTAACACTATGCTGTTCAGGTTGTTCTGCAGTATTTTCCCCAGATCAACCCAAAGCTGAGAAGGGCATTCTCGATCTGACTCAATGGCAGTTTGAGGAAAACGGTGTTATTAAATTAGATGGACAATGGGAATTTTACTGGAATCAACTACTGGAACCCCATCAATTGAAAGACGCCGGCATACCGATGACCGGTTATATAGATGTTCCCGGCACATGGAATCATTATAACGTTGATCATAAAGAATTGTCCGGGTATGGTTTTGCTACCTACCGGCTGCATTTTATCACAGAGGCAGACGAAAGATTAGGTTTAAAAATACCAAGGGTATTCACATCATACAAATTATATATGAATGGCGAACTGATCGCGTCTGCTGGAACAGTTGGCAGCAGCAGAGAGACAATGACCCCCCAGTATCTGCCGCAGGTTGCTCTGTTTGAACCACAGCCAGGTGAAAACGAAATCATAATACATGTTTCAAACTATTACCACCGAAGTGGAGGGCTATTAGAAGCCTTAATCCTGGGAAATGAAAAACAGATTACCGGCATCAGGGAAAAAAGCATAGCTTACGAACTTTTCTTGTTCGGCAGTTTGATCATTATCGGTATATATCACATAGCTCTATTTTTCTTTATCAAAAAGGATAAGGCTCCTCTTTATTTCGGTTTGTTCTGCCTGTTGATTGGAATAAGAACCTTACTGGTAGGGGAAAGGTTTTTCATTTATCTATTCCCTGACTTTAGCTGGGAAGCGGCTCATAAATTTCAAACACTCGCCTTTTATCTGGGAGTGCCTTTAATTATAATGTTTTTTAATTCGGTTTTCCCTGAGGACTTTCAGGCGAAAATCACCAAAATCACCAATTGGGTCGGCGCCGGTTTTGCATGCCTGGTTCTCCTCGCACCCGCCAGGATTTTCACCATTTTCAACCCTGCATTTCAACTGTTTGCATTTATTGTAATTATATACATGATAGTCAACTTTATTAGGATAATTCGCCGGAAAGAAAAAAATGGAGCGCTGATTATTATAGGTGGTATAGCTTTGATCATAGCAAGCCTCAATGATATTGCTTTTTTAAGCATATGGTTGCATGATCAGAGCGCTCCTCTTTTAAGAAACATCGTCAAAACCGGCAACCTTTCCAGTGTTGGCCAGCTGATTTTTGTGTTATTGAACTCCCTAGAATTGGCCCGCAAGTTTGCTCATGCCCTGGTTGAGAGAGAAAAAATGACCGCTCAGCTGCAGGAGATAAACCTTAATCTGGATAAACTCGTACATAAAAGAACAAAAGCCCTGGAAGAATCCCGGGAACAAATAGAACATCAGAAGGCCGAACTGGAAAAGGTAAATAAAGCTCTTCAAGTGCTTTCTTTAAAAGACCCCTTAACCGATCTCTGGAACAGACGTCACTATGATAGAACCATTCAGTTGGAATGGAACCGCAGTTTAAGACATAAATACCCCTTGGCTTTGATGATGATAGATATTGATAATTTTAAAGCCTATAATGATTGCTACGGCCATAAGGCAGGAGATGAGTGTCTGGTCAAGGTCGCACAGACAACCAAAGAATTTTTCAGAAGGGCCAGTGACCTGGTAGTCCGCTACGGTGGAGAGGAATTTGTCGTAATCATGCCTGGGTTGGGAAAAGACGAAGCGGTCAACATGGCTCTGCTGTTGCGAAAGGCCATTGAGGAACTCAACATTCCCCATAAACACTCACCAGTAAGCCCCTGGGTTACGGTCAGCATAGGTGTCACTTCCACAGTTCCGGATAATAACGGCTCTCCCCAGCAACTATTCCTGGCTGTCGACAAAGCATTATACGAAGCAAAAGCCGCCGGCAAAAATCAAGTTAAATACCTCCCGATGATCGATGAGGGGACCGATCAGGGGGAACAGCCTCGGTGATCGGTCACAGGATCGCGCGGGGGGACAGTCCCACTGATCGGGCCCGATCACCCAACCTGTCCCACTGATCGCGCGGTCAACCTGTCCGGTGATCGGGCCTACTGTTTTTCAACAAAATGAACAGAAGCTTCAGATTGCACCTCCACATCTGCAGGTACGCGCAGATAAATCAGCTGTGAACCATAACGCCAAGGGGCAGATTGGAGCTCTGTATCACCTAATATTTGGCTGACTACAAATTCATTCTTGAACATCCCCAACTCTATTTCCAGTCGTTCCGGAGCGGTTACTTTCAAAACATTGCCATCTAAAGCCACTTTGTGCGGTTTCATAAATTCAGATAAGTCAAGCAACTCAACGATGGGTTTGCTGGCATAATTGACAACCTCAATCTTACCATCGGCGCTGTCCTTTCTTTCAACTACTATAACTACGTCATATTCATATAGAGGACGTACCACCACATTAAGCGTGCTGCCATTATAAGGGAATTCCCATTGTTCCAGCACAAATACCCCTTTAATCTGTTCTGGGCTTGCCCCCTGTGCTATTGTGTATAAATCTGTTTGAACGTACAAATCTTTTTCACTCACTTTTTTTATTCTCTCATCAGCAAAGTTTTCTTTCGGCAGCATTTGGATGACAACAGGAGAAGCAAGCAGCAGCAGGATGTAGCCAGCTATGAGCCAAAACTGTATTTTATTCTGCAGCGAAAAACAACCGCTCTTCACCACAAACAGAACAACCAAAACAAGAATCAACATGTTAGCCGCAAAAAGAATCACTAATAAAGGATCGATAGTAGCCATCTATCTGACCTCCAGTCTGTTTGCCAGCACACATGAGCAGGCATAAATCAAAGCTGTGGTAATGAGTACCTTCACAGCTAACAGTGCCAGAGAGTTTTCTCCAATGATAAAATTATAAACCTTTACTATCACAGGCAGTTCTCTCGCTAAGAAATCAACGGTGCCGATATATAAGGCAGGCAGTATCACAATAAACACCTTGCTCAGCTGCACCAAAACCCCACAAAAATACCCCAAGGCGCTTACAAGAAGCAGATACAATATGGTTACGGCAATACCTGTGAGAACAACTTCAGGAGCTGCTATAAAATTCTCGCTGAGCAGGTAGTGTCCGCGGGTAAAATAGATAACTATCCTTAACAAAATACCGCTCAGCATGGCTGTCACTCCCCCGATTACTGCAGCAGTGATCAAAAAGCCCACATTGGAAAGATGGCTGCTCAAGCGGTTAGCTACGAAAGTAAAATCAATATTTTGGTAATCCTTAGTTGTGATCAATACAGCGACTACAAAAATCCATAAAAATGTAAACCAAATAACCTGATCACTGGAAAATTCATTAAATGAAAAATATAGAAGGTTATCTCCCATGCCATGACTCGACGCACCGGAAAGAGAAAACAGCAAGGCCATTATCTGTACGCCTATCATGGCCAAAAACAGACCCAAGCGGCCTTTCAGCTTATATAAAAACTGCTTTTTGACAGTATCAAAAAAGCTGGGTTCTGTTAAACTAATTCCGGTCAAAGACACTATCGATCCCTCCCCTCTTCCGGCTGGTAAGGTAAACACATAGGTCATCAGCCTTTACCGGAAAGACTTCTAGCCCGTCCCTACCGGCTTTTTTCAACAACTCTTCAGCCGCGTCCCGCCTGATGACAACATAACTGTAGTCTTTGCCCACACTCTTCTGATAATAAATCTCCTGGTCCGCTGTTAGCTTATCAATCACTTCCCTTCTGCCCCGCAGAGCAACAGCAAACTCCTTCAGGTCGGAAACCGGCGTCTGCAGGCGCTTTTCACCCTCACTGAGCAGAAAAATATCCTCCAGAATATCCTCTATTTCATTCAAAAGATGGCTGGAAATAATAATAGTGCGGGGGTTTTGGAGATAATCCCTCAGCAGAGCCCGGTAAAAGTCCTTCCTCACCCCAGCATCCATTCCGGTAGTTGGTTCATCAAAAATAGTCAGCGGGCAGCGGGCTGCCAGCCCGATAATCATATTAAAAGTGCTCTTCATCCCTTTGGAGAGCTTGTGATGGTACTGTTCCGGGTCCAGAGAGAAATAATCAAACAGCCCCCTAGCCAGTTCCATATCCCAGTTTTCATAAAAGGCAGCAGCGGATGCCAGAATTTCTGACAGTGTCAATGATTGAGGAAACCGCATTTGATCATCGATAAAAATCATATTGGCAGCCACTTTCAGGTTGTTAAAGGGATCCTCAGAGAAAACCCTTACCTCCCCTGAACTGGCACGCAAAAAACCGGCGATAATCTTCAAAAGTGTTGTTTTTCCTGCACCATTTGGCCCGATCAATCCTGTAATCCTGTTCTGGCCAATGGTAAAGGTTATATTATTGAGCGCCCTTACCCGTCCGAAAGTTTTCGTCAGCCCTTGACATGAAATCACATCCATCCCTTAACCCCCTTCGATTCCCTCATGTTCATCATGTTCGTCAAATTCTTTCCCTGCATCTCGTATCATGCTGATCAATTCAGCTTCAGTAACCCCCAGGAGCTGTGCCTCAAACACCACTTCCTCCACTAATTTTTTCAAAGTGTGGTTTTTGCGCTTATCCCGAATCTTTTCTTTTGCTTCAGGGGATAGAAACATACCCAGCCCCCGTTTTTTATAGAGGATGCCTTGATCTGCCAGTATGTTAATGCCCTTGGCAGCAGTAGCGGGATTAATATTGAACATCTCTGCCAGTTGATACTGGGAATATATCTTTTCATGTTCTTTGATGTGTCCGCGCAGTATTTCTTCTTCCAGCCATTCCGCTATCTGCACATATATTGGTTTGCCTTCAACTGCGTTTAGTTCCAACAACCCACCCCCTTAATGCACCATAGTGCATTACTCCTGTAATGTACTATATCAGTAAATCACCTGTCTGTCAAGACCGATCACCGGGACGTCTGTGTCAAGATTTTGGATCAGAGGGACAGGTTGGGTGATCGGGCCCGATCACCGGGACTGTCCCTCCGCGCGGTGTCCCCCCGCGCGAAGCCAGCCGCTATCCGGGGAATGTTCCCTCGGTTAGCCCATGGTTGGCAGCCCTTCTACCATTTACAAGAGCGCTGAATTCTTATTATAATAAGCATTGGGAAATTATGCTGTGGCAGACCATGCCATCTACTCTAGCTGCGTTTTTTGCATGGATAATACTAGGGTTGGGGAGAAACATTTTGATACAAGATCAAACTGTCCTTGAAATAAGAACCCTGGGTAATTTCCAGGTTAGCTACGGGGAAAAAATATTAACGCAGGAATATAGTAGATCATACCGGTTATGGAAAATCTTCAAATACCTGATTACCTACAGAGAACAGGGTGTGCTGCCTGAAGTGCTGGTGGAAAAAATTTGGCCTGATGAGGATTATGCAGATGCCAAAAGTGCTGTCCGCACTCAGGTGCACAGGTTGCGGCAGTTATTAACATCTGCAACTGGGATAAATGGGTCTGATTTTATTTTGTTCAATCATGGTTCTTATCAATGGAACAAGGAGTGTAAATACTGGTTAGATGCTGATCAATTTGAGCAACTCTGCCAGCAGGCACAGAACATCAAACAAGAAAACCCATCAGAAGCCATAACTCTTCTGCAGAAAGCTGTTGCATTATATGTTGGAGAGTACCTCCCTGAAGAGGCTTACAGTGAATGGGCGATCATTCAGCGCCAGTATTACAACCGACTCTATTTAGAGGCTGTAGTTACCCTGGGAGACCTGTTAAAAGATAAAGGGCAGTACAATGAAATAATCACCCTCTGTGAAAAGGCGATGAATATCGAGCCTTGTGTAGAGGAAATACACATTCATTATATCGACGCCCTGTTGGCACAGGGAAAGAAAAAATTAGCAATATCACATTTCGGGCGCATAAGTGAAACTTTCTGTCGAGAAATGGGTATTAAACCTTTTAGTAAAATGAGCCATCTTTATCAGGTCATACAAGGTGAGGGAGGCATCGCAGAGCACGATCTTACTCTGATTCAAGAAGATTTGCAGCGGTCTCCTGCAGAAGCTGGGGCATTCTTCTGCGATCCCATTGTTTTTCGTTCCATGTACCAATTAGAACAGAGGCGAAAAAAACAGAACATTACCGTGGGTTTGTTTACCCTAATCGGGATTGGCCCCAACGGCCTTCAAATTAGAGCGGAGTCCATGAAACACCTAAAGGAAGTTTTGGCATCTTGTTTAAGGAAAACCGATGTGTTTACCCGCTGGAATGACTCTCAATTTATTGCGATGTTATATGACACAGATTATGACAAAGCTGATAAGAAGAAGATAATTGAAAAAATAGAAAACTGCTTTTGGGCAACATGCAAATGGGATAACGAGCGGCTAACACTGTTTTCTAAATTACAGCCGTTCCTGCCTGCTCAAAAATAAAAATAAACTTTTGTTTTAGCGATAACCCGGCATTCAAAGGGCGGTGTCAGAGGTAGACACTGCCCTCTGTTATTTTCTGTGAAATACAGCACTAATAACTTTATCGTACATGTAATCAAAATGTGAACAACTTGTAATTGAGATATGATCCCTTTGTAATTAAGCTGAAACAGCAAGCTGTTATTATTAATACAAAACCCGACAAAGTTAAAATAAATGTAATAATAAACGCAGTTATTCGCCAGGAGGATCTGATTGATGGCAGAGAAACGGAAACATCGCATAGGTGGAGAGTCATTTTTAGTCAGGATCCAATTTCAAGATAATGCCACCTGGCAGGGTACAATCCATTGGTTAAACGAACAAAAAACACAGACCTTTCGGAGCCTTTTAGAACTGATCACATTAATAAAAGAAGCTGTAGAAATAAATTGCCCCAATGATATTGATTTACACCACTGGGGACAATGCAGGCACTCAACCACTGTCTGTTCATATTCAAAGGAGGGAAATTAGTTTTACATACTCCCCACATACACCTAGCTTTTTCATTCACAAAGAGGAGTCAAACATACAAAAATACAGTACGCTTCCTGTGTTATAGAAGATGAAAAACAGCAACTCAAGCGACCGATCCAGATCACGAAAAGTGAATACCTGTGATACTCAATCCAATACTCCTGAACAAGCAGAAGCAAAAAACACAAGAAAATACATTTCAGAGGATGCTCTTCATGGCTCGGTCACTTTGGGTTATATAGGTTAGGTTATATAGGAGCGACACTACATTATCTTCCACACCCAAGCCGGAGGAACTGCCCCTTTCACTGCACCCCATCCGAGTGACGGGACAGTTCCACTAATTGGCTCCATGTGAAAGAACTGTCCCCCTGATCGGGTTTCCTGATCCGTCCCCCGGGGGCAGTTCTTTTTTGACCGTTCAGTGCCCGATCAGGGGGGCGACCGTTCAGGGGGACAGTCCCCCCGCGCGATCAAGGGACAGGTCTGCTGCCCGACTAATAACCAACGACCAACTACGATGACACGACCCCCGTCCCCTTGTCACATCTATCCCCTTAATTCCTTTTTCTGTGGGGAGTTTTCACACAGTCTGCTGTCCCTTTGACTCACCTTGACTCATTGACTCACTGACTCATGTCCCCCTGACTCACACTGACTCAAAAAAAATCCCCCCTGCACTGGGGGGAAGTTATCTTTACTGTCTGATATTTATTTAACCAATCTTTCTTAACGCCTCTATAGCTGCCGTCAGGTTTTCTGCTTTCACTTCTTTGGGAAGTGAAGACTGGGCATATGACAGGATGAACCCAGTGCCGTCAAACAGATCCACCATGCGCTTGACATGATCCTCCACTTTCTGCAGGGTTCCGCTGATGAGCAGTGAAGGGGGTAGGGCACCCATGACACATTGGTGTCCCTTCAGGACTTTGGCAACTTCATTCCAATCCGGTCTTTCAAAATAAGCGATAATTTTGCCCTTAGGCAGCTCCAGGAATGTTTCCAGGTGTGGAGTGTGGTCCCCTTCAAAGAAGATCAGGGGTACTCTCCCAGCCTCAACATCTGCTTCTATCAGTTTTTTCAGCAACGGCCAGTAGTACTCTTTATATAGTTTAGGATGCAAGAATTCATTCAAATGAAGGGGATAGAAAACAAGTGGGCTTTCTATATCATACATCTGTTTCATCTCCGGTGGCACTTTAGTTGATATATCCACGAATTTGAGCGAGAAAGGAAGTATCGCTTCTGCGGCTTGTTTAAGCTTATCAGGCGCTCGGTGGAAATCCATGATGGTATTGTCAAAGTGCCTTATAAAGTCTGCGATCAAGTCATAGGGGTTATTGCATGTACTTACAGGGGCCTGGGGGTAACCTATGTTGCTCAGTTCTACAACGGCTGCTCCTATGGCTGCACCAAACCTGGTTACTTCCATGCCCCATTTAATTAGTGCACCATATGCTTCAGCCGAATCGGGTTTAGCCAAGGAGCGATATGCCCTGGGCAAAACAACTTCATTTAAACATTTCTTTGGGTCCTCTATCAAAAGGTCATATTCATCTATCTCAAGAAATTTTCCACCAATAAATTGTGGTGCAATATCATCACCCAGTTCCCGTCCTGGCCACCTGGTGTAATTGTCCTGCAGGATGTCATGCATCGGGGCTGTCATTAATCCAACAGATGGGGCAATTTCGGGGTGGTCTTCTATAAAAGTGATGGTAACCTGGTTCGCCAATCCCGGAAAAGCAAATCCCCAATCATGATCAAAATCCTCGGCAAATTTAATCATAGCCCTAAAGAATTTATCATAGTCGTGGGAAATATCAGCCACACTATAACCGGCGTTGTTAGACAGAAAAGCACTAATACCTAGCAAAAAACAGAAAGGAGTCCTATCTGGTTTCTCAAGGCGTATTGCTTTCTGGAATCTTTCCGCTTTTTGCTTTCTCAGTTCTTGAGCATCTAACTTAGGCATCAGCTTCACCTACCCACTTGTCAATTATTCTTTGGCCAGTTGCTACATCATTTGCCCATCCATCGGCTCCAACATAATCACTAATCTCTTCATCTACTACTCCGCCACCAATAATAACCTTGACTTTGTCACGCAAACCTGCATCTTTAATCGCATCTACCGTTTCCTTCCTGGGCCCAATAGCTTCAGTTAATAAACCGCTCAATCCAACTACCTGTGGATTATGTTCTTTTATTGCCTCCACAAATTTAGCCGGAGGTACATCAACACCAAGGTCTATCACATCGTAGCCATTTGCCTCCAGTACACTGACAACAATATTCTTGCCGATATCATGGATATCCCCTTCAACGGTTCCTATCAACACTTTTCCCATGAATTTGTCGGAAGACTCTTTAAGCTTAGGTTTGACAATCTCCATTATCCCCTTAAATAACCCGCCTGCCATAATAAGCTCGGATAAAAAGTACTCCTTTTGCTCAAAGAGTTCTCCTACTTTTGTCATTCCCTTTTTACAAGCTGAAAAAATATCTACTGGATCAACACCGCTGTTAAGCATTTCCTCAGCTAACTGGTAAGCTTTTTGTTCATTTAACTCCACAATAGCTTCTGTCAATTTTTCCGCCTCAGCCACCATAAAACCTCCTTTGCTTCATTTGTTAATGACTACTCAAAAAGGTGCACTCAAATTGCTAAAGTCAGTTTAATTTATCCCTCCTTTCATGAGATTGTTGTGTAAAATAAAGCAGTTATATTGACGGGAAAAAAGCTTTACAAAGGATATTGTCTTAATTAGTATGTGGATAAAATTTCAAATTTATTTGCCATTTTGCAGCAACTGTCTGCTAGATTGCCAATTGTGGTTAAAAGGTGTGGTAGCTGTTAAAAATAACACCATGTTTTACAAAAAGCTTTTGTACTAATCCTGAAAGGCGACATTGAAAAGCAAAAATATTATAATTTGGGTCAGACAATAATGCAGGTCAATGGTGAGGAAACAATAGATAGAAACCAGTAAGTGCGACTTTTCCTGTAAGAAAATTTTGAGGTTAATGTCTTAAAGGCGTCTAATTAATGTCTTAAAGGCGTCTAATTGAGATGAATGTAAATCATTTAAGCAATGTTTTTCTGGGAAAATGGTTCCACTTGATGCGGTTACTACTTGTTTTTCGATGTTTTTTGATATATTCCTCTATATTATTGCATAATACACATTACAATGTCTTTGCTAATACATAACTTATTATTATGGGTGTGTCATGAGTCAATGAGTCAAGGGGACAGAGTCAAGGGGACAGTCACTTTGATTCACTGCTGCTACATGTATGCATAATGACGCGACCCCCGTCCCCCTGTCACGCCCCTTTCACGCGTCCCCCTGTGACACGCGCGATCACCGGGACAGTCCCGCCGCGCGATCAGGGGGACAGGTTGACCGATCGGTCCATTCACCGGGACGGTCAATGACTATCAAAGTAATCAAGAATGGGATCGGTGCCGTTAATGAGATCTCCTCTGGTTTTGTTGATGGTTATGTGGGGATATAATGCATCTGCTGGATCATTTGAGGGGTCCGGGCGTGTAAAATACTTATAGGACACCCTTAACAAAAATCCGGTGTTGGGTAGCTGAAATCTCAGCACATCACCGTAGGATGATGGGGCATTCCCCGTAGGTTCACCAACAATGGTACCCAGCTTATTATCATAGAAGATAACAGCAATCCAGTTGCCTGAACTGAAAGTCTGATTACCGGTTAGGATAAAGACATCACCTTTAAAGGGGTTTTCCACTTTTTTAACTCTCCTGGTAGAGGGGGAATGGGTTGATGTCCCTTTTGTTTTTCTCATTCCCGCCCTTTCTGCCGCCAGCTTGGAGTACTTAATGGTGGCACCGTAAGCTGTGTAGCTGTCCACAGGCAACTGCCTCAAAAAAGCATCTATCACCCCTGAGTTGCCACCGATGTTCTCCCTCACATCAATAACTACCTTCTGGATGTGATTATCCTTTACAGCATGAAAAAACTCTTCAACATCTTCTCTGAATTTCTCATCATCAATACAAACCTTTAAATAAAACAGCGCCAGATCATTCTCCTTGTCAATATACCAGCCGTGCCGGTCCTCCAGGATTTCGTTCTCGTCGTCTTCCCTGGTCCGCTCCTCTTTGAAGTAAGAAGTGAGCTCTAAAACTTCACCATCTCTTTCCACAGAAAAAAGCACTGTCTCATCCTGCTCATTCTGCAGCAAACCCAGTTGTTCCAGAACAGATCTCTTCTTCAGCATGGTTTTTGCCTCATTTTTAACCCAGTAAATGTTTTCTGCAGCCACCATCAGAGACAAATCATGCAGCAGTTCGTCCGGCTGCTTATTTCCTATCTTCAGAACCAAATCTCCCCTCTTAAACAGGCCGTGATCTTCGGCGATAACAAGCCCTTCTTTCACCCAATCAAAACACAGCGGCAGCCCTTTATCGGTTTCATCAAACCACAGAACAGTATGGGCATCCCCTACAGCGACAACCAGCTCGTTTAAGGCAAAATAATAATCTGCTGCCCTCATTGGCTGCTTAAATCTCTCCAGCAGAGCATTTTTCTCCCTGATCCATTCCTCTTTTCCGATACGATGATAAGGGTCCGGATGAACTGATTCTATAACCTCTACCAAATAAGCAAAGTCTTCCAGCATTTCTTCAGGTTCCAGCATGTCTATGCTCTTCAGGGTTTGCGGCTCCGGCTCAAAGTGTATAGGTTTTACAGGGAATAAAATATTAGCCTGATATAAATAGATACAGGTCCCGATAACTGTACAAATAAGAGCGATACTGATATGTATCCAAATCTTTTTCACATTCTCCCCCCTCTCACTTGATTTTACCAAAAGCTTTTTATATCTGCCTACTGCAATTATTTAATTCCGGCGTTTTTACTGTTTTTGCTGAGCCCGATCCTCACTCTTGTGGGCTGCAGCCGTCAATCTATATGAATAATTGTTTTGAGGCTAGATGGGGCAGACTAAACTAGCCAAAAGAACCGTCAAGCCATGTGAATAATTGTTTATTGCAGTCGGAACAACATATCGCACAATAAGTGATAAACAATCCACAGATTGTGGTACAAACGCGAGAGTTATTTAAAGAGAAGCCATCGATAGGGAATTCCAGCCGGAGTTAGGATAAACAACATCCTTTACTTTGGATATATTATATATTATCTTATAAGTAAGTAAATGTTTACTTACTTATTATCAAAGCTGTCATAGTCATACAGAGTTGTTCTTCCCGATTAATACATTTATATCAGGCTGCGGATAACTCCTTAGCAAAGGACAGTTCCCGCCCTTTCCGATATTACTGTTATATCTGGCTGTCCGGAGTAGTTCAACAGCCGTACTGACAGCTTCCCGATCAATACTGTTATATGAGGAGGTGATGTTCATCAGACCCCGTGAGTATTCAGACCAAACCATTTTTGAAGGTGTTTCAAAGGCTCTCATCAAACATGGGTATGCAAATTTGAGTATGAGCAATATCGCCAGAGAAGCCAACCTTTCAGCCGCGATTTTATCAAAACGCTTTGGATCAAAAAGAGGCCTGCTGTTGGCCTATTATGATTATTTAATTGACCTCACTAAACAAAGCTTTAGTGCCCTTCGCAAAACAAAGATGCCAGCACTGGACATGTTAAAGCAGGTTTTTTTGATGTGGACTACTCAGGTGGAAACCCCTGCGCAGTTTGCAAACTTGGCCTCTATCTACCTGGGAAACAACCAGGATCCGGAGTTTATTGAAAAAACAAGGCTGCGGTTAAAAATCATCGATGAGGAAATACAGCAAATATTGCAAATAGCTATCGATTCCAAGGAGATATCGGAATTGGATAAGGATTTGATCAGCCGTGTGCTGCAAGCCGCAGTCACAGGAGCATTTTTTATCTGGTGTAAAGATAGCAGATTAACACCAGAAGAGTGGGTAAATGATTGCTTTGATGTTGTGTTTGCTCCTTATAGAACGTGAATCAGCAGGTCAGCCCCTGGCACGCTGCCCGGGTGTCCACTTGTGTGACAAGGGGACTGTGACACGGGGACGGGGGTCGTGTCATCGGATCGCGCGGGGAACTCGCGCGGAGGGACAGTCCCAGTGATCGCAGTCCCACTGATCGGTCCAACGATGCCAACCTGTCCCTCTGATCTCGCAGCGGGACAGTCCCTCTGATCGGCCCGATCAGTCAACCTGTCCCGGTGATCGGTCAGTAGATTTACATAACTCCAATTTCAAGGAGGAAGGAAATGACACAATCAGTAAAAACCATGAAACTAAATCTAAATGGCTTAAATGTCAACTGCTTCACCGCAGGTGAAACAGGCCCTCCGCTTATTCTCCTCCACGGCGGGGGCGTTGATTCGGCCATCATATCATGGGGTGAAATAATCACGCCCTTAGCGGACAACTATCGTGTTTTTGCCCCGGACCTGCCTGGTTATGGTGAAAGTGATAAACCTGATGTGGAATACTCAATTCCCTTTTATGTGGAGTTTTTAGAGAACTTTATGAACGCGCTGAAACTGGAAAAAGCTAGTTTAGCCGGCCTTTCGCTGGGTGGGGGGATTTCCATCGCCTTTGCACTGCAATTTCCCAGCCGAGTTGACAAACTGATCCTAATAGGTTCATGGGGCTTTTACAGCAAGCTTCCCTATCACCTTTTGTCCTACTGGTATACACAATCATCACTTAATGAATGGTCCTATCAAGTGACCGCAAAACACCGCAAACTTGTCAAATGGATGCTGCTTTACAGCTTGTTTGGCGACCCCAATAAACTTTCAGAGGAACTGGTGGATCAGGTTCAACAATGCCTGCAAGCCCCTAATGCAGCAAAAGCATTTGCTTCTTTTCAAAGAAGCGAGATAACAAGAACCGGTGTGCGCTCAGATCTGGCTAAAAGATTATCTGAAATCAAACATCAGACACTGATCGTCCATGGCACACTGGATCCAGGGGTACCGGTAGAATATGCAAAAAAGGCACACCAGTTGATGCCAAACTCCGAACTCTACCTGATGGAAGGTTGCAAACACTGGGCGCAAAAAGAAAGGCCAGAGGAGTTCATCCGAGTGGTGAAGGCGTTTTTGAAAAAGTGACAATCGCGCTGGGGGACTGTCCCGGTGATCGGTCCAGCGGTGGCGGTGTGACACGGGG
>LFRM01149961.1_pt1 | contig 42459 bp, 49 predicted proteins | sample 618341 | NCBI WGS metagenome assembly LFRM01 (sample SAMN03654438, study PRJNA283298) | anaerobic digester metagenome | isolation source: pool of bioreactors CSTR01a, CSTR02a, and CSTR03a thermophilic anaerobic... | place: Denmark: Kgs. Lyngby | collected 2014-05-21 | reverse complement strand
GCATGAGCAGCCACATGGGAAGCACTGCCGCGATGAACATATACGCAAAGACCACGATTGTCCATGTGTTCTTGGTTGCGTATATCGGCATAGCGATACCCGCTGCAAGCATGGCAAAGAACAAAACCAAACCGACGATCAGCTGCACGACTTGGTTTGGTTTGAAGTACTTCACAAACAAGCCAAAGCCAATTGCACCGACGATGAACAGCATTGAGATCGAGCCTGCTGCTGCGTTTGCAACCACTGTTTCGCCTGTTGCGGCGAATGCGTTAAAGGTGTTGGTCACGATATCTGAAAATGCTGCAATAACAAGTAGGCAGAACAACCAGCAAAATAGTAAAAACAGCTTACGACCTGTTTTGCCGATATATTCCTCAATAATCACGCCGATTGTTTTGCCGTCCTTCTTAACCGAGGCATATAGTGCGCCAAAATCCTGCACAGCACCAAAGAAAATACCGCCGATAAGCAGCCATAGGAATACAGGAACCCAGCCAAACATCGCCGCGATGATGGGACCTGTTACAGGACCAGCACCAGCGATGGATGAGAATTGATGCGCGAATACAACGAATTTGTTTGTGGGCACATAATCCTGTCCGTCCTCCAGACGCTCTGCGGGTGTTTTCGCCTTTGGGTCGATGCCCCAGCGATTTGCCAGCCATCTGCCGTACAGCATGTAGCCTGCCAAGAGTACTACCACTGCGATTGCGAGAATTGCCAAACTGTTCATGTGAAAAACCTTCCCTCTTTCATTATATGAAAAAACCTCCGTCTCCCTGAAACGCATATGCGTTTGCAAGAAGACGAAGGTAAATTCCCTCGCGGTACCACTTCAATTATCACAAATAATCGTGATCACTTTAAGACGGCTCCATATTGGTAACCATCCGCCCTCGTTAACGGTGGGCCTCCGAATCTGCTTACTTTTGGTTCAGCAGTCTGCTCACAGGGGAGGAAGTTTCTTAGCTTTCGGTCCGTCTCTCACCAACTTGACGGCTCTCTTTGCCTGAAAGGATAAAGCACTTCATGTCCTGATCAATGCATTGCTTATTCGATTGTTTGCTATACTAGCACTTTAGTGCGATAACGTCAATAGTTTGTGAAATGAAAAACAATGAAGGTACAATCATGCGTTCAGACATTGATCTGGAATATAGTTGCTTACTCCGACTAAATCAGCACCTTGTCTCGCCACATGAGAATACGCGCCATGATATGTCCGATATTCCCCTCACCGCCATATTTCGTCTCATCAAAAAAGTCACAATCAGGTTCTGACCAGTACAGATCATTTTCATCACCCCGGGGTGTGACCGCCTTATTGAGTTTGCCTACATAGACCTCGACAAAGCAATCTTCAAAGTAATAGGTAAAATCCATCAGATGCGAGAGCACGATATCACTAGGCGTGATCGCCGTCTCTTCTTCCAGCTCGCGGTACGCTGCATCCAGACCCGCTTCCCCCACTTCAATCTTTCCGCCCACCAAATTCGACAATCCAAGATAAGGGTTCTTCTTACGCTTGCACATCAGCCATTGGTCAGATATTTCGTTATACACTGCGATGACATTATATCCTTGCATTTAAGTCCACACACCTTTCTTTTGTTCCCTGCTACTGCCATACACAACCACAACCTAGCAGTTGATATCCGCTTTGCGCGCTTGACTGCACAGCTGGTACACGTTGATCGTGTAGGTTTCCCCGTCCTTGATGAAATACGTTCCGCATTGCCTGAATTCGAATCGAACGTTCTTTGCGATGCATTGTTCGCGGATATCCAGCACCCACTCATAATCGAGCGGTCTGGCGTTTTTGTCTGATTCCCCGCCAACCACGACCAACTCAACACCATCCAGATGGCTCAAAATATTGATTTTCTCAATCAACGGCTGGCAAATGATGTTCTTGTGTTTGATGGGGAGTTTATCAAATATGGAAAGGCGAAAATCCGCTCTGTCTTGATTTTCAATCGTGCAGCCCACAATCACATTATCGTACCCATCGCCCCAGTCACTTGGGATGCAGTCCATGAAGCGTTCGATCCGCTTGGTGAGGAACAAGAAGGTCAAGTCTGAGCGTTCCTTGATCATTTCCCAGCATTCACCGCGCCACGGGTCTGCCTCCTCAATCAGGAAATCTGTAGAGAAACAGACATAAACCATTTGTCCTGACTTTATTTTATACTCGCCTTTTTTGTTCTTCGCAACAGGCGCATCAAACTTCTCAAGCTTCACGATTTGATTCGTATCCACCTCACGTTTGATATCCCCTTTGTGGATATAGCAATACTTACACCCCTCGCTATGCTTATGGCAGCCGCGCCATGGACTCCACATCGCCATTGATTTCACCTCATCATTACATGTAATCCTATGTTATTCGTCTATCCAATGATCCATCAGGTCATATACCCACGAATGCAGAGGTGTGAATTCAAACCCGATCGCACGCGCCTTATCCACATTGGTGCTATAATCCGCTTCGCCGTTATAGGGTGCTTCCTCTGCGCTGGCACAGAGCAATATGCTCTTGCCCGTCTTGCTTGTCACATAGTCAGTCATTTGATGCACTGAGATCGTTCCCTCACTTGCCCCATTGATTGCGCCTGTGAAGTCATTGTCTGCAAATGACGCAAGGAACTTTCCCGCTTCGTCCGAACGCACAAAGGCCATCTGGCTGTCGTATCCGTCCACATGCATGGGAATTTGGTTCACGATATGCTCCACATAAAACTGAAATCGCTTGGTGTAATCATCCGTCCCAATCACATAGGGAAACCGAACCATCACAGAAGGAATATGTGCATAGGTCTGCACAATTGCCCGCTCTGCCTGTCTTTTGATTTCCTGATAGGAGTAGTCCTTTCGGTCACACCAAACTACAGGCTCAGTATATGGGTCAAATTCCTCTTCCTTGGTGTCCATATGCTCATCATAGACCGACGATGTGGAAATCATCACGTACTTCTCGCAGCTTACATGATCAAGAAGCGCCTTCACATCGTTTGAGCAATACGCGATGGTATCAAATAGGATGTCAAAGTGCTGATCACTTAGCTTTGCCTTGATGGTACCAGGGTTCATACGGTCGATGATCACTCGGTTCACACGATCCGCAAATTCATCCTGCGTCAGTCCCCTATTTGCAATCGTTACCTCATGACCTTTGCTCAAAAGCTCCCTGACCATGTGCTTTCCCATAAAGCGAGTTCCGCCGACGACTAATATGTTCATCTACAGTGCTCCTTACTACCATCACTTCAATATCGGTGCTGCATTTATGATGCATCTGTATCTTATCATATCCTGTATCTATGAATCAATGGAATTAGGGTAAGCAGTATAGCTAGTAATGAAAAAGAGAGTTGGATGGTTATGGTTTATGAATGCCTCCAAATGTGATACTATATAGGCATTCCCGATATAGTACGATGTTGACGAGGTGATCGTATGACACTACCAAGGATCAGAGCATTGCGCGAGGATCATGATTACAAACAAATACAATTAGCAAACTATCTATGTATCAAGCAAAGCACCTACTCCGATTATGAAAATGGAGTCATCAACATCCCGATAGAGGCGCTGATCAAGCTTGCATGCTTTTATGAAACCAGTATTGATTATTTGGTTGACATCACGGATCAGAAGAAACCCTATCCAAAGGCAAAGACCGCCCATCGTTAACATTTATTGTACTGCCATCAAAGCCGTCTACGAACTGGCGGCTTTTTCCGTTTAAGTGCAGAAAAACCATGCAGCTAAATGCTACATGGTTAACACAGATCGTTATATCGTTATAATGTAGATGAATCGGGGAAAAACCCCATATTCATCAGCCCTGCTTCTGCTTATGCTTGGGGTTCTCGCAGATGACCATCACATGGCCCTTGCGCTTAATAATCTTGCACTTTTCGCAGATGGGTTTGACCGAGGGACGAACTTTCATGTTAGTAACCTCCTTCTGAGACAGTCGCAAATCGACCGCAGGATAATTCGCTTAGTTCTTGCTGCGCCACGTAATGCGGCCGCGAGTAAGATCATATGGCGAAAGCTCGACAGTAACTTTGTCGCCGGGATAGATGCGGATGAAGTTCATACGCATTTTACCCGATATCTGTGCCATGATCCGGTGCCCGCCGGGGAGCTCCACTTTAAAGTTCGCGTTGGGAAGCGCCTCGATAACCGTGCCTTCCATTTCAATGACATCACTCTTGGACAAACGCGCATTCCTCCTTCTGATTACACGCACATTGCTGTGCGTAAGCAGTTCCTGTTATGTATGCATCTTTGGCAGCCTTCAGCGCCTTGCGAATATCGCCGTCGACGATTGGACCGCCGCTTTCACCTAATCCACTGACAGGAATCATCAGCGGTAGGACACGCAGGTGTTTGACTTGTTTTTTCTTAGGGGCCTTAAGTGTGCGGTTGTTTCCGTTGCAAAGGAGCAGATACTGTTCACTAAGCACTTTGGTCACTGCATACCACTGACCCTTGTCGTGTCCCTGTGTGGAAATTACTACATATCCGGGTTTTGACGGCAATGCTCTCACTCTTGTTCCTCCGTAAGAACATACCCTGGATAGCTAAAGATTTCAGGCAGACCATGCTCATTGATGGAAATGGTATGCTCGTAGTGCGAACATATACTACCATCTTCTGTGACAATTGTCCAGCCGTCATCCAGCTCGGCGATATAGCGCTGACCCATGGTGATCATAGGTTCAACCGCTATGGTCATGCCAGCACGAAGGCGAGTACCATGACCGCATGTGCCATAATTGGGGACGCTAGGGTCCTCATGCATATTACGTCCAATGCCATGCCCTGTTAACTCGCGAACAACGCCGTATCCGAAGCTTTCGGAATATGTTTGAATTGCATTACCGATATCGCCTAGGCGATTGCCGGCAATGGCTTTACGAATCCCCTTGAAGAAGCTTTCCTCTGTGACATCAATGAGCTGTTGCTTCTCGGGGGAAATCTTGCCAACACCTACTGTAAAGGCGCTGTCGGATTGCCATCCGTCAAAGATCAAGCCACAGTCCACAGAAAGCACATCGCCTTCTTTGAGTATGATTTTATCAGAGGGAATCCCGTGAACAACCTCTTCGTTGACAGAGGTGCAAATTGAGGCTGGAAATCCATTATAATCTAAAAAGGATGGGACTGACTTATGCTTACGAATAAGCTGCTCCGCATACACATCAAGCTCTGCTGTGCTCATCCCAGGTTTGATTGCCTCCCGAAGGTGACATAATACATCGTATAGTAGTGCCCCTGATTTTCGCATGCATTCCAGCTGTTGTGCATTCTTTAAATAGATCATCGACTCGCCTCAAGTGTTTTCATAATATTGTCGCTGATTTCATCCGGTGCTGCATTGGCCTCAATTTTCTTAAGCAATCCAAGCTCAGCATAGAAATCGATTAGCGGCGCGGTTTTCTGGTGATAGACCTGCAGGCGGCTTAGTACCGTTTCTGCCTTGTCATCATCACGCTGAATTAGTTCAGTGCCATCTGCCTTGCATGTTGTCTGGTCGCCCAGCATGTTTACATGATAAGGCGCACCACAGGTGGGGCATACTCTGCGTCCACTGAGGCGCTTGACAAGCACTTCATCATCAACATCCAAATCGATGCAAACATCGATTTTTGCAATATTACCAAGCTCAGTCGCCTGCTGCACCGTACGGGGAAAGCCGTCTAGGATATATCCCTTTTGGCAATCATCCATAGCAAGGCGCTCCTTGACAATTGCTATCACAACTTCGTCAGGTACAAGCTGCCCGCCATCCATAAAGGTCTTGGCTAGCATTCCTGTTTCCGTCTTAGCTGCAATAGCAGAGCGTAGCATATCACCTGTGGAAATCTGGGGAATCCCAAGATTTGCACAAATGATCTGTGCCTGTGTACCCTTACCGGCACCAGGGGGGCCGAGGAAGATGATGTTCATACCGCATTCCTCCTATTTGTGCTGTATCACGGATGAAGGCCGCTAACGCACTGCACGAACCATTATACCACAAACGCGGTACATGTGCCAGTGCCGTGCGTCAACGGCTCATCATTCGTCGGTTAACGCTTTACTTAGGAGATTGTGTCGTAGTTACGGCTAACCAGCAGGTCGTCGAGCTGACGCTTTGTCTCAAGCACTACACTAACTGCGATTAACAAGCTGCTAGCAGCAAAGGGAATCGTGGTCTTTAGACCCATGGTTAGCAGTGAAGGTACAGTTGCCAGTACGGCGAGGAACAATGCCGCAAACAAAGTTAGACGGCTGTTGATGCGCTTGAGGTAATCCGAAGTAGGCTTACCGGGACGCACGGACGGGATTGCACCGCCCTGTTGCTGGATATTCTTGGACATTTCATCCGGTTGGAACGAAATGGAAGAATAGAAGTACGTAAATGCAACGATGAGCAGTGCTGTGATAAGAAGATACCACGGGCTGGTGCTGCTCATATAGCGTGCCCACCAAATATATGCTGAGCTATCGGTGCCACCAACCAGCTGGATGATGGTGCCGGGGAACGCCATGAAAGAATAAGCGAAGATGAGCGGAAGCACGCCAACGCTAACGACCTTCATGGGGATAATGCTGCTTTGACCACCGTACATTTTACGGCCTGATACGCGCTTAGCGAAGTGCACGTTAATACGGCGCACGCCAAGGTCAACGAAAGTCACAACGACGATCATGACAAGTGCTGCAAACAGCACTGCAATCAGGGTAATCCAAGGTGTCAGCGAGGTCGCCTTGAACGCTTCGGTGAACAAACCGCTAATGCCGATGAAAAGGTTGGAAATAATACCTGCAAAGATAAGCAGTGAGATACCATTACCAATGCCCTTTTCGGTGATACGCTCACCAATCCACATAGCAAGTGCAGTACCGCCAGCCATGCTCACGCCGACTAGGACAGTATTGAACCAACCAGCCTTGATATAACCAAGACCTGCAACCAGACCAATGGCCTGGACAACAGCTAGACCAACCGTTACATAGCGGGTAATCTGAGCGATTTTCTTCTGTCCGTCGGGGCCGCTCTTTTGCAAACGCTCAAGTGCGGGGATCGCAATGGTCAGAAGCTGCATGATAATGGATGAGTTGATGTAGGGGGTAATACCCATGGCCATGATGGTCATGTTGGTAAAGTTACCGCCGGTCATCATATTAACCAAATCAAGCAGTGGAAGAGTGCTCGTGCCGAGGGCTGCCTGCACGCGGGCGTAATCTACGCCAGGTGCAGGGATCACGCCTACTAGACGGAATACAACGAGCATGAAGAAAGTGTAGATGAGCTTCTTGCGAATATCGTCTACCTTCCATGCATTACGAAGTGATTGTACTACGCCTACTTTGTTGGTAGGTTTCTTAGCCATATCACTTCACCTCGGCTTTCCCGCCCAGGGCCTCAATCTTTTGCTTAGCCGTTTCTGTGAATTTCGCGGCCTGAACGGTGAGCTGTTTGGTCAGTTCACCATCGCCTAGGATCTTCACACCATCAAGAGTCTTCTTGACGATACGGGCTTCCTTTAGCATAGCAACCGTAACAACGGTGCCATTTTCAAATACTTCTAGTTCGCTTACGTTTACCGTTGCATATTCCGTACGGAAGATGTTGGTAAAGCCCTTCTTAGGCACGCGACGATAGAGAGGCATTTGACCGCCTTCAAATCCCGGACGCTTGCCACCGCCGGAGCGAGCTTTGGCGCCCTTATGACCTTTACCGGAGGTTTTACCCAGACCGGAACCCGAACCTCTACCGAGGCGCTTGGGCGCGGTGGTGGATCCTGCGGCGGGTCCTAACTCGTGCAGTTTCATTGGGTTTCCCTCCTCAGTCCTTGATTTCTTGCACGTCGATCATGTGCTTCACGCGGAAGATTTGTCCACGAATGCAGGCATTATCTTCCTTGACAACAGTCTGACCGATCTTACGAAGACCTAGTGCAGCCACGGTGTCTTTGTGAACTTGCAGGCTGGAGATCGGCGACTTTTTCAGTGTGATTTGATACTTCATTTTCGTCGTCCTCCTTAGCCTAGAATTTCTTCTACGGTCTTGCCGCGCATCTTAGCAACCTGCTCAGCGCTGCGCAACATACCAAGACCCGCAATTGTGGCCTTAACCGTATTAATTTTATTGCTTGAGCCATAGCTCTTTGTGCGGATGTTCTTAACACCTGCTAGCTCCAGCACTGCACGAGCAGCGCCGCCGGCGATAACGCCTGTACCTTCGGGAGCTGGCAAGAGAACAACCTTGCTTGTGCCAAAACGGCCGATAACCTCGTGTGGAATCGAAGTGTCAAGTAGCGGCACAGACACTAGATGCTTCTTAGCATCTTCAGTGCCCTTACGGATAGCTTCAGAAATTTCTGCAGCTTTACCCATGCCTGCGCCAACACGACCATTCTCATCGCCAACTACAACCAAAGCGGAAAAGCGGAAATTACGACCGCCCTTAACAACCTTGGTAACGCGGTTGACGGCAACGAGCTTCTCTTTGAATTCGCTGACCTGTTCCATGCGTTGCATGCGTTTGTCCTCCTTACTTAGAATTGAAGTCCGGCTTCACGAGCACTGTCTGCCAGAACTGCGACACGGCCTGTATAAACATAGCCTGCGCGGTCAAACACGACTTTCTTATAGCCCGCTTCGGACGCACGCTCGGCAATTAGCTTGCCAACGATCTTGGCAGCGCCCTTCTTGTCGGTATCTTTGAGCTGCGCTAGGACGTCCTTCTCCTGCGTGGAGGCGGAAGCCAAGGTAACACCCTTGGTGTCGTCAATTAACTGCGCATAGATATTGTTGAGGCTGCGGTATACGCACAGACGCGGCATTTCCGGGGTGCCGCTAATCTTTTTACGAACACGAGCATGGCGCATCTTGCGGTCTGCATTGCGATCATTTGTTTTAAACATTTGCGTTCACTCCCTTCAATTATTTACCGGTCTTACCAACCTTACGGCGGATAACTTCGTCAGCGTACTTGATGCCCTTGCCCAGATAGGGTTCGGGAGGACGTACGGCGCGAATATCAGCTGCTAGATTGCCAACTACCTGCTTGTTGATGCCTTTTACAGCAATATGTGTCTGATCAGGTGTTTCGAAGGTAACACCTTCGGGTGCATCAAAGGCTACGGGGTGAGAATAACCGACGTTTAGTGTCAGCTTCTTACCGCCTTCTGATGCAGCGCGATAACCGGTGCCAACGAGCACCAGATTTTTTTGGAACCCAGCCGTTACGCCGACTACCATATTGTTTACTAGGCTACGGTACAAACCGTGCATAGAACGATTAGCCTTAGCGTCATCGGGACGTTCGATGGTGAGGATGCCATTATCCTGCTTTACGGTGATGTTCTTGTTAACCGCCTGTGAAAGGGTACCGTTGGGGCCCTTTACTACTACGGTGTTATTATCATCAACCGTTACCGTCACGCCCGCGGGGACTGTGATCGGAAGTCTTCCGATTCTAGACATTGTCTTACACCTCCATTGCGTGTCGGTTTTACCAGATATAGGCGAGAACCTCGCCGCCGATCATTTCTTTACGGGCTGCCTTATCAGTCATCAAACCTTTACTGGTCGAGATGATGGCAATACCCAATCCACCCAATACCTTGGGCAGTTCCTCAGAGCGAGCATACACACGCAGGCCAGGCTTGGAGATGCGCTTCAAGCCGGCAATCACTGGCTGTTGCTTGCCGTTGACATATTTTAGGACGATCTTGATGCTACCCTGCGGGCCGTCATCAATAAAATCGACCGATTTAACATAACCTTCCGCTAAGAGAATCTTAGCGATTGACTTTTTTGCATTGCTCGCTGGCATAACGACTACGTCATGCTTCGCGACCTGAGCGTTGCGGATGCGGGTCAGCATATCGGCGATGGGATCATTCACAACCATGATGGAACCTCCTTCCGTTCTTTACCCGCTTACCAACTGGCTTTGCGGACACCGGGGATTTGGCCCTTGTAGGCCAGCTCTCTAAAGCAAATACGGCAGACGCCATACTTGCGTAGCACCGAGTGCGGGCGGCCGCAGAGGCGGCAGCGTGTGTAAGCACGGGTGGAGAACTTAGGCGTCTTTGCCTGCTTAATTTTCAAACTCGTTTTTGCCATGATATTTTATCTCCCTTCCCTTTGCTTAATCTGCTTGTACGTTTGCATAGGGCATGCCCAGCAAACGAAGCAATTCTCTGCACTCCTCGTCGGTCTGTGCCGATGTGACGAAAACCATTTCCATGCCGCGAATCTTATCCACTTTATCGTATTCGATTTCAGGGAAGAGCAGCTGTTCTTTGATTCCCAAGCTGTAGTTACCACGACCGTCAAAGGCCTTGATGCTTACGCCACGGAAGTCACGAACGCGGGGAAGAGCGATGTTAACCAGCTTATCCATGAACTGCTCCATGCGCTCGCCACGAAGAGTCACCTTCGCGCCGACGGACATGCCTTCACGCAATTTGAAGTTAGCGATGGACTTGCGGGCCTTGGTGATCACTGGCTTTTGGCCTGTGATCAATGCGAGCTCTGCAACTGCGATTTCGAGTGCCTTAGGGTTGTCTTTGCAATCGCCAAGACCCATGTTCACTACGATTTTCGCAAGCTTTGGAACCTGCATGCCGTTTTTATAGCCGAATTTCTGCACTAAGGCAGGCACGACTTCAGATTTATACTTCTCTTTTAAACGAGTAGTTGCCATTTGCCATGCCCTCCTTAATCAATGTCCGCTTTGCAACGCTTGCAAACACGTACATTTGTTTTTTTCTGTGTGCCATCCTCGCGTGTCTCAACGTCAATGCGATGAGCAATGCGGGTAGCTTTGCCGCACTTGGGGCAGATGAGCATTACGTTGGAAGCGTCAATAGCACGCTCCTTTTGGTAAATGCCACCAGCTTGACCCTGGCGACGGGATTTTTGGTGCTTGGTGACGTATGCAACGCCCTCAACGATCACCTTGTTTACCTTGGGTAATACGGTCAGAATCTTGCCCTGCTTTCCCTTGATGGCTTTATCGCCAGTCGCGGGTCCGGAGATGACAACGACCTGATCGTTCTTTTTCACATGAACCTTCGTAATCATTTGTCAATCCTCCATTACAGCACTTCGGGAGCGAGCGAAACGATTTTCATGAAATCCTTATCGCGAAGCTCACGGGCTACTGGTCCAAAAATACGGGTGCCTTTGGGCATCCTTGCATCGTTGATAATAACAGCTGCGTTATCGTCAAAACGAATGTAGCTGCCATCGGGGCGGCGTCTTGGCTTGCGTACACGCACAATAACTGCCTTAACAACCTCGCCCTTTTTCACGCTGCCACCGGGGTTCGCGCTTTTGACGCTGGCCACGATCACGTCGCCGATGGAACCATCGCGGCGGAAGGAACCGCCAAGCACGCGGATGCACATGATTTCCTTGGCGCCGGAATTATCGGCTACCTTAAGTCGCGTTTGCGGCTGGATCATACGGTTTTTCCTCCTTATCGGAATCGGGAAGCAAAAGCTTTCCCTTGAATATGTGATGGAGCGCTCATCATCAGTCGGGCAATCAACTGCCGCTTACCACCGATGAGAGCCGGGCCATTTACTTGGCCTTTTCTAGAATTTCGACCAAGCGCCAGCACTTACTGCGGCTGAGCGGACGGGTTTCCATCACGCGCACGAGGTCACCAATGCCACAAGCATTGCTTTCGTCATGAGCCTTGATCTTGTTGGTCTTGTTCAGAATCTTGCCATATAAGGGATGACGCACGCGAGTCTTAATTTCAACAACGATGGTCTTATCCATCTTGTCGCTAACTACCTTACCCTCGCGTGTCTTACGAAGTCCTCTTTGTTCAGACATTGAAGCGGCTGCCTCCTTCTTGAAAGTCTACGCTCATAATGAGCATCAATTTTGTTGCTGTTGACGGAGGATGGTCATGCAGCGAGCGATATCACGCTTGGTGCTAGTGATGACCATGGTATTTTGCAGCTGGCCAGTAGCAAGCTGGAAACGAAGGTTAAACAGCTCAGCCTTCAGTTCTCCGACCTTGTTTTCAAGCTCGGTTTTGTTCATTGATTGAAGCTCTCTTGCCTTCATTGTGCTTCACCACCCGCTTCAATTTTTCCCTCACGTTTGAGGAATTTGGTCTTGATGGGGAGCTTGTGGGATGCAAGACGAAGTGCTTCGCGTGCAACCTCTTCGGAAACTCCCTTGATTTCAAAGAGCACACGGCCAGGTTTTACAACCGCTACCCAGTACTCAGGGGAACCTTTACCGCTACCCATGCGGGTCTCGGCGGGCTTTTCGGTGACGGGCTTGTCAGGGAAGATCTTGATCCAAACCTGACCACCACGCTTGGTATAGCGAGTGAGCGCAATACGGGCAGCTTCGATCTGCTGACTGGTAATCCAGCTTGGCTCGGTGGCAACAAGGCCGTAATCACCATAGGCAAGGAAGTTGCCTCGCAAGGCCTTGCCCTTCATGCGGCCGCGGAAAACGCGACGACGCTTGACTCTCTTGGGCATCAACATAGCTTATTTGCCTCCTTCGGTATTGGCGGCGACCGGCGCTTTCTTAGGCTTGGGGAGCTTTTGTCCCTTGTATACCCAGACTTTGACGCCCAAACGGCCAAATGTGGTCTTGGCTTCTGCAAAGCCATAGTCAATATCAGCGCGAAGGGTTTGCAGGGGAATGGAGCCCTCATGGTAGTGCTCGACACGTGCAATATCTGCACCGCCCAAACGACCACTTACTTGGGTCTTGATTCCCTTTGCGCCCGAGCGCATTGCGCGTTGAAGACTCTGCTTCATTGCACGACGGAAGGAGATACGCTTTTCCAGCTGCTGAGCGATGTTCTCTGCAACGAGTTGTGCGCAGGTGTCAGGCACCTTGATCTCCATAATGTTGATATTGGCAGGACGTCCCAAGAAAGCCTCGATGTTCTTCTTGAGTGCCTCGATGCCGGAACCACCACGGCCAATGATCATGCCGGGTTTTGCTGTGAAAATATTGATTGTAACGCGGTTGGCACTGCGTTCAATGTCAATGTGACTAATGCCGGTGGAATAATACTTATTCTTAAGCATTTCGCGAAGCTTGTAATCCTCAACGAGGTTATTCGCGAAATCCTTTTTGCCGGCGTACCAGCGGGTGCTCCAATTAAAGATAACGCCAACTCGAGCACCGTGGGGATTTACTTTCTGACCCATTGATAAACCTCCCTTGGATTACTTCTGGTCTAGCACCACATGAATGTGACTGGTGCGCTTTAGGATGGGTGATGCACTGCCGCGTGAGCGAGCAATGAAGCGCTTCAGCGTGGGGCCAGGATTGGCATACACTTCTGCGACGTAGAGGGACTTGCGATCCATCTCGTTATTGTTAACAGCATTTGCGATGGCGCTGCTTAGGAGCTTGCTCACGACTGGAGCGGCCGCCTTGGGTGTGTACATCAGGATGGCGAGAGCGTCATCCACGTTCTTGCCGCGGATCAGATCGATGACGATCTTCACCTTGCGGGAAGAGATGCGCACATACATTGCATGGGCGGACGGACGAGTATCGCGGGCTGCCATGTGTGCCTGTGCCTTCTTCTGGGAATTGGTTGCCATGGAAACTCACTCCTTCCGCTTATCTTTTACCGGTGGCTTTTTCACCGGCATGTCCACGATATGTCCTCGTGGGGGCGAATTCACCCAATTTATGACCTACCATGTCCTCAGTTACATAGACCGGAACGTGCTTGCGTCCGTCATGTACAGCGATGGTGTGGCCAACGAAATCCGGGAAGATGGTTGATGTGCGCGACCAAGTCTTGGTCACGGACTTCTTACCGGCATTGTTCATCTCAGTAATGCGCTTGAAAAGCACGTCACTTACAAAAGGTCCCTTTTTAATGGAACGACTCATTGAGAGGCTTCCTCCTTCCTTGGATGTGCAAGCTTATTTCTTGCTCGCACGCTTCACAATCATCTTGTTGGAGTACTTCTTGTGCTTACGAGTCTTCAGACCCAGCGCAACCTTACCCCAAGGAGTAACAGGTGCAGGCATACCAACGGGGCTCTTGCCCTCACCACCGCCGTGGGGGTGATCACACGGGTTCATAACAACGCCGCGAACAGAGGGACGGATGCCCATGTGGCGCTTACGACCAGCCTTACCGATGCGAACGTTCTCGTGATCGGTGTTGCCGACGGTGCCAATGGTTGCCTTAGCATTCATGGGGATCTTGCGAACTTCGCCTGAGGGCAAACGCACCTGAGCATACTGGCCTTCTTTAGCCATTAGCTGAGCGCTGTTACCTGCGGAGCGAACAAGCTGACCACCACGACCGGGCTTAAGCTCGATGTTGTGAATCAAGGTGCCCGTCGGAATTGCGCTGATGGGCAAAGCGTTACCGGGCTTAATATCTGCATGCTCGCTGCTGATTACTTTGTCGCCAACCTTGAGTCCAACAGGAGCCAAGATGTAGCGCTTTTCGCCATCAGCGTAGTGGAGCAGTGCGATAAAAGCGCTGCGGTTAGGATCGTATTCAATGGTCGCAACCTTAGCGGGAATATCCACTTTGTTGCGCTTGAAATCGATGATGCGGTACTTGACCTTGTTTCCGCCGCCTTGATGGCGAACGGTGATCGTTCCCCTGTGGTTACGGCCGGCATGCTTCTTCTTGGGTTCAAGAAGTGATTTTTCCGGCTTGTTTGTTGTAATCTCCTCGTACGTCAGCACCGACATAAAACGGCGGGCGGGCGAGGTAGGCTTATAAACTCTAATAGCCATTTTGTCTTGTCCTCCCTGCTTTAATCGGCCATGCCTTCGAAGAACTCAATTCCCTTGGAGTCTTCTTTAAGGGTAACATAGGCCTTTTTAATTTCCGGGGTGCGGCCGGATGTTCTGCCTTGGCGCTTGATCTTGCCAATAGTGCGAAGTGTGTTCACTCGCTCTACTTTGATGCCCTTGAAAATTGCCTCAAGTGCTAGCTTGATCTCTGTCTTGTTCGCAGTCTTTTGAACTTCGAAGACATAACGCTTGTCAGCGAAGCCATCATATGAAGCTTCACTGAGTACGGGGCGAAGGATTACATCGTGAGGATTCTTCATGCGTAAACCTCCTCTACGCCTGCAAGCGCATCCTTTGTAAGGATGATCTTGCCAGCCTTCAGAATGTCGTAAACGTTAAGAGTATTAACGTAAGTGGTGTCTACCTTCTCGATATTGCTTGCTGCGCGGATGATGGTTTCATCACGGCCGGGCAGTACGAGCAAAGTGTTCTTGCTTAGATCAAAGTTCTTTAGAACCTTCACCATCAGCTTGGTCTTTGCTTCTGCAAGTTCGAGTTTGTCCACGATGATGATTTCGCCGGCATTTAGCTTGGAGCTAAGTGCGCTTCTGAACGCCAGACGGCGAACCTTCTTGGGGACATTGATCACATAGTCGCGGGGCTTGGGAGCGAACACTACGCCGCCGTGCGTAAACTGTGGTGCACGGTTACCGTGGTGGCGTGCGTTGCCAGTGCCCTTTTGACGGTAAATCTTACGGCCACCGCCGCGAACCTCGCTGCGGGTGAGTGCGCTCTGTGTTCCTTGGCGCTTGTTGGCCAGAATGGAGCGGACGACTAAATGCATAGCGCCGACGTTGATTGGAGCTGCGAAAATTTCTTCGCTCAGTTCAACTTCGCCGATAGCCGCGCCTTCCATATTATACAGTGCAGTCTTAGGCATGGTATCGATTTCCTCCTTCAATCAGGGTTCTTCATTAAACAATGAGGTGCCTTACGCCTTGCAGGTGTTGCGCACCAGCAATAGGCCACCGTTGGGTCCGGGCACCGCGCCCTTGATGAGGAGCAAGTTGCGTTCCACATCAACCTTGACAATTTCAAGGTTCTGGATGGTTACGCGCTCCACGCCATAATGGCCGGACATGTGCTTGCCCTTAAATACGCGTCCTGGATATGAACCTGCAGCCGATGCACCAATGCCACGATGATATTTCGAACCGTGGGACATGGGGCCTGTGTGCTGATTCCAGCGTTGGATAACGCCTGTAAAACCGTGACCTTTGCTCACGCCGCTGACGTCGATTTTTTCGCCTTCGGCGAACTGTGTGACAGTCAACTCGTTCCCAACCTCTAGCTCCGCCACATTGTCTAGGCGAAACTCGCGCAGATAACGGGTGGGCGCGATGCCAGTCTTTTTGAAATGACCCGTCAGTGGCTTGTTTACCAGCTTCTTTGCGCGGTTTTCAGCATAGGTGTCAAAGCCGACCTGTACGGCGTCGTATCCGTCTGACTCGGTGGTCTTTTTCTGCACCACCTTGCAGGGGCCAGCCTCCACCACAGTCACGGGTACGAGGCGGCCATCATCGGTGAAAACCTGCGTCATGCCGATTTTCTTACCTACGATCGCTTTTTTCATGATGTCGTACCTCCTGCATTAGTTATTCAGCTTGATTTCGATCTCGACACCGGCAGGAAGATCCAGCTTCATCATGGCGTCGACCGTGCGCGGATTGGGATTGTGAATGTCGATAAGGCGCTTATGTGTGCGCATTTCGAACTGCTCACGGCTATCCTTGTACTTATGGGGTGCACGAAGGATGGTGACGATCTCCTTCTCAGTGGGCAGTGGGATGGGGCCGGAAACCTTGGCACCGGTCCGCTTAGCGGTCTCCACGATCCGCTCAGAGGATTGATCGATCAGGTTGTGCTCGTAAGCCTTCAGCTTGATACGAATTTTTTGGTTGGCCATTTTCGTTCCTCCTTGATTTCGTCTCAAGTACACCGTGCCGGGTGTGTCCATCAGCTACTTCTCATCACGTGATTCTCTCTCGTGACTTCCCTCAGTCGCCGTGAGAAGCTCCCGTAGGGTGAGTTCACTGCTTTTTGCGCCCTGCGCAATGTCTTAAGTCCGTCGCCCGATTTACGGGCTGGTCCATGATAATTACCCGCCATGGCCATGGCGGCAACTTACCACTTCATCCCTAAACAGACAGCTCGATTAGTATATAATAAATTCTCTTTGAATGCAAGCGTTTTTGAAAATTTCTTTGAATTTTTTTCAGCAAAGCATGATGCCTCATGGCGCACAGGACTTGGATATGAACACAGTGCCGTGCGTGTCCTAACTGCATCCGTTTCTATGCCTCATTTTCTCGATTTTTGAATGATTTCATTCTTTTCTCTTCCCCCGCCCTATGCGCGGATCGTCATTTTATTTCCCTATATAATATGAAGCTTCTCATTCCGAATGGTTTTTTGCTGCCTGATATTCAATCAATATCACAATTTGTCTTTCATTTTTAAAAACATCCTTGAAAGCATTCCGTTCGTATGATACAATACCAATGCGAAAGTACGTTCGCATTGAATGATGGAGGTACATGATAGTGGAAAGATCAAAAGTTTATTATACGAACTTCAGAGCCACCCCCGAAATGAATCTACTGCAAAAGCTGCGCCGACTGATTGACAAGGCAGGAATGACGCAAATGGATTTGGACGGGAAGTTCACCGCAATCAAAATTCATTTCGGCGAGCCAGGTAATATCGCCTTTTTGCGGTCAAACTATGCACGCGTTGTTGTCGATGCCTTAAAGGACATGCACGCGCGTCCATTCCTCACCGACTGCAATACGCTGTATACAGGCATGCGCAGAAATGCCCTTGATCATCTTGATGCCGCCTATATGAACGGCTTTAGCCCGCTTCAAACCGGTTGCCACGCCATCATTGCAGACGGACTGATGGGAACGGACGATGTGGCTGTGCCTATTAACGGCGAATACTGCAAGGAAGCGTTCATTGGCCGCGCTGCTGTGGATGCTGAGGCAATCATCAGCTTGTCGCATTTTAAATGCCATGAAGCAACAGGCATTGGCAATGCACTCAAAAACCTCGGCATGGGGCTTGGCTCCACTGCCGGTAAGCGCGAGATGCACCATGAAGGCAAGCCTACCGTCCGCCCGGACGATTGCATCGGCTGCGGACTTTGCGCGCGTCAATGCGCACATGATGCCATCAGCTTTGCGGGCGAGAAGAAAGAGCGCAAGGCCATGATCGACCACAGCAAATGCATTGGCTGCGGCCGCTGCGTAGGCGCGTGCCGTGATCGCGGTGCGATTACTGGACCTGATAACAGCAACGATGTGCTTAACTGCAAAATCGCCGAGTATGCATGGGCGGTCATCAAGGACAAGCCCAATTTCCATATCTCGCTTGTGATGGACGTATCCCCCTACTGCGATTGCCATGCTGAAAACGATGCGGCCATCATTGCCGATGTCGGTATGTTTGCCAGCTTCGATCCCGTCGCGCTGGATACCGCCTGCGCAGAAGCATGCAATAAGATGGAGCCATTGCCCGGCACGCAGCTAACTGATAATGGTCACCTAACAGGCGATATTTTCCATGACACCCACCCGACCACCAATTGGCGCTCTATGATGGAACATGCCGAAAAGATCGGCATGGGCACCATGAACTATGAACTAATTGAGGTGTAACGATTGCAAGATAAACTCATCGTTCGCGGTGCACGCGAACACAATCTCAAGAATGTCACCATCGAAATCCCGCGCGACAAGCTGGTCGTATTTACGGGTCTGAGCGGCTCGGGCAAGACCAGCCTTGCTTTTGATACCATTTACGCCGAAGGACAGCGCCGCTATGTGGAGAGCCTTAGCTCCTACGCGCGCCAGTTCCTAGGGCAGATGGAAAAACCCGACATCGATTCGATTGAGGGGCTCTCCCCCGCGATTTCCATTGACCAAAAGACCACTGCCAGAAACCCGCGTTCCACAGTGGGCACAGTGACGGAAATCTACGACTACCTGCGCCTGCTCTACGCGCGCATCGGTGTGCCCCATTGCCCCAAATGCGGCAAGGAGATCAAGCAGCAGACCATTGACCAGATGGTCGATCAAGTGCTTCTCCAGCCCGACGGACAGCGCATGCAGGTGCTGGCACCCATTGTCAGAGGGCGCAAGGGCGAACACACCAAATTGCTTGAGAACGCGCAAAAGCAGGGCTATGTACGCGTCAAAATCGATGGCGAGATGTACGAGCTTGACGAATTGCCAACCCTTGATAAAAAGAAAAAGCATAATATCGAAATCGTTGTGGATCGCTTGATCGTCAGGGATACGCCCGAGTTCCGCAAGCGCCTTGCCGACAGCATGGAGACCACCGCAAAGGAATGCGAGGGGCTCGTGCTCATCGACCTTTTTGACAAAGGTACGCTGCTCTTTTCCCAAAACTATGCGTGTCCCGATTGCGGTATCTCCATTGAAGACCTCGCGCCCCGCATGTTCAGCTTTAACAGCCCCTTTGGCGCATGCCCTGAGTGCAGCGGTCTTGGCACAGTCATGCATATCGGCTTGGATGCCATCATTCCAGATCAGAGCCTATCGCTCAATCAAGGCGCCATCCAAGCTATGGCGTGGAATGTGACGGACAAGACCAGCATGGCCAGCATGTTCTTCCGCGCGCTCGCTGAAAAATACAAGTTCAGCATTGATACGCCCGTGAAGGACTTGCCTAAGAAAATCCTTGACATCATACTCTATGGTTCAAACGATAAGATCACCGTCAACTATGAAGGTGCCCACGGCACGGCGCAGTACCAGACGAACTTTGAAGGCGTGATCACGTCTCTCAATCGCCGCTACCGCGAAACCACGAGCGACAGCATGAAGGTTGCCTATGAGGAATACATGGTGACCGATCACTGCCGCGCCTGCCATGGGCAGCGGCTCCGTCCTGAGGTGCTGGCTGTCACCGTTGGCGGCATGAATATCACCGAGGTTTCAAACCTCAGCATTACCAATGCGCGTGAGTTCTTCACCTCACTTGAGCTCAATGCCAAGGACACGATGATTGCCGATCAAATCCTTCGCGAGATCGATTCTCGTCTCGGCTTCCTTGACAGCGTGGGTCTAAATTACCTCACCCTCTCCCGCGCAGCCGCTACCCTATCGGGCGGCGAAGCGCAGCGCATTCGCTTGGCAACACAGATCGGCTCATCGCTCATGGGCGTGCTCTACATCCTTGACGAGCCGTCCATTGGTCTGCATCAGCGCGACAATAACAAGCTCCTTGGCACGCTCAAGCATTTGCGCGATCTGGGGAATACGCTGATCGTGGTCGAGCATGACGAGGAGACGATGTATGCGGCGGACTATATCGTAGATGTCGGCCCAGGGGCTGGCATTCATGGCGGCTATATCACCGCTGAGGGCACGATTGATCAAATTCTCGCCAATCCCAATTCCCTCACAGGGCAGTATTTGAGGGGGAAACTATCGATTCCTGTTCCCGCCGCCCGCCGCACGCCTGTCAACTTCCTGACCGTGAAAAATGCCCGCGAAAACAACCTCAAGGGCATCAACGTGAAGATACCGCTGAGCGTATTTTGCTGCATCACAGGCGTGAGCGGCTCGGGCAAGTCCAGCCTTGTGAACGAAATTCTCTACAAGCATCTGGCCAAGGTACTCAACCGCGCCAAGACAAGAGCGGGGAAATTCGACTCCATGGAGGGTGTGGAATATCTTGATAAGATCATTGCGATCGATCAAAGTCCCATCGGACGCACGCCCCGCAGCAACCCCGCCACCTACACGGGCATGTTTGACCTAATTCGTAAGATTTTCGCCTCAACCCCCGAAGCCAAAGGAAGGGGCTACAAGGAGAATCGTTTTTCATTCAACGTCAAGGGCGGTAGATGTGAAGCCTGCTCAGGCGACGGCGTGCTCAAAATTGAAATGCACTTTCTGCCCGATATCTATGTTCCCTGTGATGTCTGTAAGGGGGCACGCTACAACCGCGAAACCCTCGACGTACACTACAACGGAAAAACCATCTACGATGTGCTTGAGATGACCGTTGAGGAAGCGCTGGAATTCTTCCAAAACCACGAGCCCATCGCCAGAAAGCTGCAAACGCTCTATGATGTCGGGCTGGACTATATCAAGCTCGGACAGCCCAGCACCCAGCTTTCGGGCGGTGAAGCGCAGCGCATCAAGCTCGCAACCGAGCTGAGCCGCCGCGCAACAGGCCGCACGCTCTACCTGCTTGACGAGCCTACCACAGGACTTCATATGGCGGATGTCGAAAAGCTCATTGGAGTGCTTCAGCGCTTGACCGATGCGGGCAACAGCGTCCTTGTGATCGAGCACAACCTTGACATGATCAAGACCGCAGACTACATCATCGATCTAGGTCCTGAAGGCGGCGACGGCGGCGGCATGGTGGTATGCGAAGGCACGCCCGAAAAGGTTGCCAAGGTCAAGAAGAGCTATACAGGTCAATACCTTGCCGCGGCCCTCAAGAAGAAAAAGAAGTAACCCAATACAGCAGATGGAGGCGAGGGCATGATTGATTTCGGATCACTCACAGGAGCGCTTTTCTTCGTTTCCCTGCTGGGTTATGCGCTTGTATGCATGTCCATCTTTCCAAAGCTGAAAGCCGGTCATGCGCTCCTAAGCGCATGTGCTGGTATGCTATTTGTTTCATTTTATGGTGTGATTGCCTTGCAGCTCATGATCCCGACTGCCTATCTGCTGATGATAGGCGGTCTGTTTTGCTTTATTGGCGGCATGGTCGGGGCTATGATGAACAAGCGCAACCTGCGAAGCCGCGTCCTCTCGTCTGGTATGCTGATCTATGTGCTAGGCAGCATTGCCTTTGCGCTGCTCAGCACGCATCTGCGTGTTTCTGCTGATCATGATGCCCTCTCCTACTGGGCGAGGATCGTCAAGGAGCTATTCACCTACGACCGCTTCCCCATTCATGCAAACACCACCATGTATCATTCCGATTATATCCCGCTGTTTGCCTCCCTTCAGTACTGCATTGTGAAGGTCTTTGGCTGGCAGGACCCCTATCTGTCCTATGTGACGTTTGCCTGTATGCTGACATCAGCTTGCGGGATTGCAGATCACGTCAGGTCAAAGCTTTGGGGGCTTGTTGCTGGCGGGATGTCGCTGTATGCCATCAGGCTCTTTGGCGCGACCTATTTTACCTTTGGCAACATCAGAGCCGATGCGCCCATGGTCATGCTGTTTACAGCTGCTGCACTTTGCCTGATCGCGGAGGATGACGAGCCTGTCAATTCATGGCTACCTGCGCTTCTTGTTGCTTCCATTATAGTGGGAACGAAAATCTATTCAGGGCTGATGTTTTCGATTGTGCTTGCGGGCATTATGCTATACAAGACCATCCGAAGCCGCAAAACGCTCCAAAAACCGAATGCCCGCAAATTGCTCCGAATCAGTCTGGCAGCGCTTGCGCTGGTGCTGCTGATGCAGCTATGTTGGTCTGGGCTTTACAATTACCATTCTGCGCTGGCCAGCTATGAAAGCAATCAGGCCGCAGCACTGATGCACAGCCTGCCCTTTGACCAAGAGCGACCTGCATTCACCCTGCGCTATCTCTTCTCGGGAAATCCACGCACCAGCGAACTCTCCTCATCCCTCACACCTGAGAAGTTCCGGCTTGTCGCGGGGCTTATTGGCAGCACATGGACTGCCTACACCCAAAGCAAGCTCCCCTATGTGTGGTTCTTCGTGCTCGCGCTGATCGTGCTCATCTTCATCAGCGCCAAGAAAGAGCGCCGCCATATCACCATGACGCTGGCTTCATTCTTAATCATGGCGCTCATTTACGTGCTCGGGCTATTTGCCAGCTATTTTGTGCAGGCGGAAACATCCGGCGCGGCAACGACTTATTTGATCACAGCCTCCACGCCGCTGATGATTGCAGGACTATTCTATGCCGTGCGCGCCATCGCCGCCAAGGAGCGAAAAGTACAAATTGCAGGGCTTGGGCTGCTGGGTGCATTGTTTATCTGCATGTACCCCATCACCACCCCCGGCATGATTCTCAACAAGCTGGTCAATGACCGTGACGCGCGGCCAAAAATGAACATCGCAGAGAACTTCTACACAAATATGATTGATGATGATATTACGGCAGACGACAGCGGAAAGCTGGCGCTATTGCTCGAATGCAGTGAAGATGCCTCCTATATCGGGAGCAGCAGTTTCAAGACGCATGCCTATCAGTACTACGGAATGCCGCTGCGAGTGCATGTTTTCCAATATGCATACGGCGATCATCTTGCCTCTGAAACCGTGAACGGCGAGTATATCCTAAGCACCCTTGACGAGCGCAGATGCGAGCTACTCCTATTGCGCGTCGAGGATGAAGAGTATTTTAGTGCATTCGCCGCTGCGCTTGGATTAGCACCGGATGACGATCCAATCGGCGTTTATGATATCGTAAGGCAGAGCGGCAAGCTGAGTCTCGTTTGCCGAAAGCGAACAGTGGAACAGGAGTGAGAATCATGCGTAGACGTGACCGAGAAGTAACCGATCCAAAGGCTATTTTGACCATTCTCAAGGAGGCAGACATCGCGAGGCTTGCCTTCAACGTGCCCAACGAAGCCCCCTATATCGTTCCGATGAACTTTGGGTATGCGTATGAAAACGGCAATCTCAGGCTCGTTTTTCACGGCGCGAAGGAAGGCCGCAAGCTCGATCTTCTAAAGGCCGATGCGCGCGTCGGCTTTGAACTGGACTGCCCCAAGGAGCTAGTGACAGCGGATGAATCCTGTGGATACAGCATATACTTCGCGTCCATCATCGGCGTTGGCAAAGCCGCCATCCTCACAGACGATGAAGCGCGCAAGCACGCCATTGACCTGCTGATGCTCAAAGTCGCAGGGAAAACCATGCCAATCAATGAGCAAGTGCTCGCAAAGACCTGTATTTTTGAAGTAGTCGCCGATTCGTTTTCTGCCAAGGCAAAGACGAAGTAACTCCCCCTCACATTATGCAAAGGAAGCCGCCGACCGTAGATGATGAAACTACGGCAGGCGGCTTCCTTTTTGATCTGATGTCTTCGCGCTTGCTCAGTTCACGAAGAAAACAAGCCTGCCAGCGTATCTGAAAGGAGCGATACGCTGGCTGCTTGTTTTTGGAAAGCCCTGCATAAGCCCCACAGGGAAGGGATTATGCACTATGATATAGGGTGCAAACCGCACCGACTAACAATCGATTATTCTACATCCTGCAAAGCGTCAAAGCCTTCTTCGCCTGTACGAACCTTAACGACCTGCTCGACATCGTATACGAAGATCTTGCCATCTCCGATATGACCCGTGTACAGTGCGTTCTTCGCAGCTTCGATCACTGTGCTGACAGGGATCTTGCAAACCACGATTTCAACTTCAATCTTGGGCAGAAGCGTGGATTCAAGCTCAATGCCGCGGTAGTACTCAGGACGACCCTTTTGCATGCCGCAGCCAAGAACCTGTGTCACCGTCATGCCCGTAACGCCGATCTCGTCCATTGCATTCTTGAGGGTTTCGAACTTGCTCTGCTTGGTGATGATAGCGATCTTGCTGATCTTGGTGCCGTCGTTTGTGCTGTAATCCTCCACAGGAACAGCCGCATGCTTAGGCGTCTTAGCAGCAGGTGCCATCGCCGTCACGGCAGTCATAGGTGCTTCCAGTGCAATGCCAGAGCCGCTGCCGATCATAGGCATGAAGTCTGCATATGCGCTCACTAGACCATGTTCAACAATATCCATACCGCGGATTTCTTCATCTGCATCAACGCGAAGACCAACGGTCTTTTTGATGAGGTTAAAGAAAATGGTCATGGTCACAACGACCCAAGCGATAACGGAAACCACGCCCAGCATCTGCACGCCCAGGTAGTGGAAGCCGCCGCCGTAGAATACGCCGCCGTCAATTGCGAAGAAACCAACGAGGATCGTGCCGACCGCGCCGCACATGCCGTGAACAGCAATTGCACCGACTGGATCATCAATCTTGACCTTGCGGTCTAGAAACTCTATGCCAAAGACTACAACGAATGCCGCAATGATGCCGATGAAGAATGCGCCGACATTGCTCACTGCGTCGCAGCCTGCGGTGATCGCAACCAGACCAGCGAGTGATCCGTTTAATGTCATGGATACATCGGGCTTCTTGTAGCGAACCCATGTGATGATCATGGTCACAACGGTTGCGGTTGCTGCTGCAAGGTTTGTGGTCATGAAGATGTTGCCGGGAGCTTCCAAATCGCTCATGCCAAGGGTAGAGCAGCCGTTAAAGCCAAACCAGCAGAACCAAAGAATGAACACGCCCAGTGCGCCAAGCGGGATGCTGTGACCAGGGAATGCATTCACCTTTCCGTCCTTACTGTACTTGCCAATGCGAGGTCCGAGGATCGCTGCGCCAACAAGTGCTGCAACGCCGCCGACCATGTGAACTGCGGTAGAACCTGCGAAGTCATGGAAGCCAAGCTGTGCGAGCCAGCCGCCGCCCCAGATCCAGTGACCGCTGATGGGATAAACCACGGCTGAAATAAGTGCTGAATATAGGCAATAGCTTAGGAACTTAGTACGTTCTGCCATTGCGCCTGATACGATGGTTGCCGAGGTTGCACAGAATACGCTTTGGAAAATAACGAATGTGAATTTGCTGATGTTGCTGGGGATCGAGAGCAGATCGCCGCTGCATAGCAGGCTGATCGAGCCGATGATGCCGCCATTATCAGGTCCAAACATGATGGAAAATCCAACAAGCCAGTAAAGGGGCGTACCGATTGCAAAGTCCATCAGGTTTTTCATGATGATATTACCTGCGTTCTTAGCTCTCGTGAATCCGGTCTCCACCATTGCAAATCCTGCCTGCATAAAGAACACAAGCGCGGTACCAAGTAACACCCAAATGGTATCCACTGCCGAGTAAGCCGTTACGATAGAATTCATGTTCCTTCCTCCTTTTATCCTGTAAGGCATATTGCCTTTTGCGGGGAGTCAATCTTAGGTTCGGCCTGAAAAAAGGGTACAAAAAACCAAGCCTTGCCATACGCTCGACATTGAGCGAAGGTGCGACGGTGGTTGCGTCAGCATATGGTGGCTTGGTTTTAACGAGAACCCGCGAATTACGCCGATGTAGTCCGCGGTTTTGCTTGTGATTATACGCTGGTGAGGAGATCCTGATAGGTGGGCATTGGCCAATAGCTCTTGCCTACGATGCTCTCAAGCGCATCACCAGCAGCGCGCAGCTGCGCCATTTCCGCCAGCACTACATCGCGGGTGTAGATGGCCTGCGCGAGCATATCAGCATCTTTATCAATATCCGCAAGCGCTTTGGCAAGCTTGGCGGTGTACTTATACAGCGCGTTGATCTCCTTGGTGATTTCCTCCAGCATTGCCATCTCAGCCTCGATGTTCATGTCAGGAGCGATGTCCCTCTTGAGCTTGATGCCTGTGGCAATTTCCTTGGAGTAATCAATCGCTGCGGGCATGATCAGATGCTTTGCAACATCCACCATGCTGAGCGCTTCAATGTCAATGACCTTGACATAGTTTTCAAGGTGAATCTCATAGCGGCTTTCGACTTCCGCCTTGGAGAATACCTTCTGGCGAGCAAAGAGCTCAATGTTCTTTGCATCTGTATAATGGGGCAGCGCATCAACGGTGGTGCGAAGGTTGAGCAGACCGCGGGATTCCGCTTCCACGATCCACGCCTGTTCATAGCCGTTGCCATTGAAGATAATGCGCTTGTGATCGGTGAGGGTTTTGCTGATCAAACAGGTTAGCGCTGCAGTGAAATCCTCTGCGCCTTCCAGCTCGTCTGCCATCTTTTGCAGAGTGTCTGCGATAGCGGTGTTGAGCACGACATTTGGACCGCTGATGCTCTGTGCACTGCCAAGGCTTCTGAACTCGAACTTGTTGCCTGTAAACGCAAAGGGTGAGGTGCGGTTACGGTCGGTCGAGTCCTTGGGGAACTTGGGCAGGATATGCACGCCTAGGCGCATCTGGTCATGGGTGCGACCCTGATATTTGCTGGAATTGGTGATGCTCTCGATCACTTCATTGAGCTCATCGCCAAGGAATACAGACATGATTGCGGGGGGTGCTTCGTTTGCACCAAGGCGGTGATCATTGGCTGCACTTGCTACGCTGATACGCATCAAATCCTGATAATCATCCACAGCTGCCAAAATCGCTGCTAGGAAGATGAGGAACTGTGCGTTTTCATTGGGGGTGTCGCCCGGATCAAGCAGGTTGATGCCGGTGTCTGTGGACAGTGCATAGTTGTTATGCTTACCGCTGCCGTTCACGCCGCCAAAGGGTTTTTCATGCAGCAGGCAAACCATGCCATGCTTATCTGCAACGCGCTTCATGATATCCATGGTCAGCTGATTGTGATCAGCCGCGATATTAACGGTGGTGAACACAGGCGCCATTTCATGCTGCGCGGGTGCGACTTCGTTATGCTCGGTTTTGCTCAGCACGCCCAGCTTCCAAAGCTCAATGTTCAGCTCATGCATGAACGCCTGTACGCGGGGCTTGATTACACCAAAGTAATGATCTTCCAGTTCCTGTCCCTTGGGAGGCTTTGCGCCAAATAAGGTGCGGCCTGTGACCATGAGGTCAGGGCGTTTGCGGTATACTTCTTTATCCACCAAGAAGTATTCCTGCTCCGCGCCGACTGTTGGGAACACGCGCATCACATCAGCATTTCCAAATAGCCTGAGGATGCGGAGTGCCTGCTTGTTCAGCGCCTGCATGGAACGCAGCAAAGGCGTCTTCTTGTCGAGTGCATGGCCGCCGTAGGAGCAGAATGCAGTCGGGATGCACAATGTGCCATCCTTGATGGAGGCGAAGGAGGTCGGGTCCCATGCGGTATAGCCGCGCGCTTCAAAGGTTGCACGAAGACCGCCGGAGGGGAATGAGCTCGCGTCTGGTTCGCCGCGAACCAGTTCATTGCCGCTGAACTCCAATATGATCGTACCATCATTCTTGGGGGCGATAAAAGCATCGTGCTTTTCAGCGGTGACACCTGTCATTGGCTGAAACCAGTGGGTGTAATGGGTCGCGCCCATTTCAACCGCCCAGTCCTTCATTGCGTTGGCAACAATGCTCGCAATTGCCGGATCAAGCGAACGTCCCTGTTCGGTGGTGCGCTTGAGCGCTTTATAAGTTTCCTTTGGCAGGCGTTTTTGCATGACCTTATCATCAAATACGTACTCGCCAAAAATTTCACTTGGATTAATCACAATGCCAGCCCCTTCCCTGTATTGGTTCGAGATTTCCAAAAAAACCACAAAAACGGCGCTGAGGATAGAGTTGCTATCCACAGCGCCGTTGCTGTTATGTTGGGATTATAACCCTGCTTTATCCGCTTGTCAATACCTATTTTTGTATTTGCATTGTACTGCGCCTGGGGCAAGCCTCCTGCGCATAGTACCTAAAAGTCCGCTCAATACAACAATAACAAAGACACGGCAATGAGTTGATAGCATACTCATCAAAGCATTATACGCGCGGCATATACCAATAGGAATTAAATCCGCTGAGATAGGTTCTCGCGTCCTTTGGCATTTGGGTAAGCGCGTTGATGACGTTGTAAAAGTCCCCTACGCCCATACCGATTGACAATGCACCAAATACCGCAAATCCGCCCAGCTCAGGCGAAATCATGCCGATGAGAAACGGAATGAAGCCAAAGAGGATGTTTGGCAGAAGCGACATGAAGATGAAGCGTGCTCTGCTCATTTCCTCCAGGCCGACCACAAAGAGCATACCGTTTTTCAGGTTCGTGTAGATAAACGCCTCTTGCTTAAAGCAGATGGCATGCAGGAATTCATGCGGGATCAATGCCGCCATAGGCAGTATAAAGCCCCATACGTAACCTTCCCTGAACCCGCAGTGAATGAACACCAACACCAGTAAAACGATAATCACCGCACAAGCAACAATATTCATAAAGATGCCCATTTTCCTTGGGTCTTCAAATTCCTTGAACTTGACCGCACCGGGCATATGCTCTCTTTGGGGAAGTGACGCGACATTCCCATCGAATTTTCCTTGCCATTTGATCTTCATCTTGGAGACCTTTCTATTATGCCCATGCGCTAGGCGTTGTATTTTTGACCTCGCGGGTTGCTATCTAGCCATTTTGGGGAACGGTCTCAGTGGCAGCAGGCGCTGGCGAATCCGTCTCCGTGACTTCGGGCGTGGGAGAAGCAGTTTCCGTGACTTTGGGCGCTGGTGAAACGGTTGGAAATTCGGAAGTTTCAGGTGCATCGGTAGCCTCTGAACCGACTGCTGTACTATCTTGGGTTGCATCTATTTGGATATAGTCAATCAGCAATACAGCCGCTCTTGCAGACGCACGAAGGAGCATGGTGTCAAGGTCTGATGATTTCATCTCAGCAAGGTTTACTTTATCCTCCGGCAAGGCTTCAAGCTCCCACTTAGAGCGGCTCTTGCCTGCAAGGGTGAGCACACTGTTCTGCGGCCATTCGTCCCCGCCAATGGTCAGCGTAGCATCCATCTCGGTTGCTGCCTTCTTTAGCTCCTTGCTCACAAAACGAGCATTGAGCGACACCTCGGTCAGCGGGAACTCGATGATCTCCTGATCAAATGTGTTCTCTTCATTAGGCGCAAGGGTGAGGGTAGCTAGATAATCAAAGACATCGCGGTTTTCCTCGTCCTTACTCTGGGCTGTTTCCTGCTTGAGCATGAAGGCCACATCGATGATCTGCTTTGACAGATCGGTGTCCGTGCTCTCCTCGCTCCCAACCGCAAAGCTCTCAACCCCAAGTGGTCTGCTGGTGAATGTACCCTGCCAGACCGTCACCTCAGTCATCGTGCTGTACTCGAAATACGCCAGCATGATGTCGCGCTCATCGTTGGTGATGCGAATGGTGTTATCATCGGGCAGATCGCCCTGTCCGCGAACGCGATCATATGCAAGCGTCACATCGCCCGCCTTCACGTCATAGATAGGCAATGACATGTGCAGCTCGATGGTATCGCCTGTAAGGGCGACAGTGCGCGAAATGGTCAAGTTGCCAGAGAGGGGCAGCGCATCAATCGCGCTGAAATAATAGCTTTGCAAAGAGGTATCAAGGAGTAAATCCGCATATTCCTCATCCAAAAGCTCTGTGATCTTTGTAATCGCTTCGGGATCGGAGAGAATATCCAGCACAAGCTGCTTCGCCTGTGATTTAATGGCTGATGCGGGGATTGTGTACTGGGTGAGCATGGTGGATGTGCCATCCTCTAGCTTATCCAGTACCGCGCTTTGGCGATAGCCCTCAATCCATAGGTCGACCTTGGTTAGGTAGGTGCTGAATAAATCTGACGAATCGGCAGCGATGCCCTGCATGCTTGACAATGTGCTAAACGCATACGCAGCCAAGGACGGTATGCCCGTTTGACCAAGGAGCTGGTCGTACGCCGTGCTCGCCGCATCGCCAACCGTTTCGCTTGCCGCACCTTGATCGGTTGCAGCTACGCCAAGGGTATACCAGCCATCGCCCAGCAGCGCAGACTCCAATGACATCATCTGGTCTTTGAGCTGCAAATGAAGCTCGGATTTGATCTCTTCATTGTCCATCAGCGCCAAATCCAAACGGTGTTCCTCTGTCTCTGTCGTTGTTGGACGTGCATAAATATAGCTCAGGTCAAAGACGATCGGTTTCTTCGTTGTGATCGTTTGCCCGTCTTGCCCTTCGTTGGCATTGACTTGAAGCGTGAGCGACCCTTGGAAACCGCTTCCCGCCCAGAGTTGCTTTTGCAGCTTTTCAGCTAGATTGTATTCCGTCGCCTCCGCCAATGTGGTCGCATATGCGGGCATGGTAAAGCATACAGCGCAGATGAGCACCAGTATCAAGCTTAACATTCTCTTCATGGGCAAACCCTCCTTTATAGCGAATTATTCGCTTATCATTTTCAGTAACGCAGTGTAATCCTCCGTTGTCAGACCATCGCCAAGCAGTCCAATATCAGTCATGGGGAGCTTGGACACGGCAATGACCAATCGTCCTGCCAGCTCTTGGAACATCTCCTGCATGAGCTTATCCTTCTGCTCGTCAGATATGCTGTCAAGGTCCACACTCGCCATTTCGCTCGGCACTTGGAAACTGCTCATGCCAAGGGGCGGTGCGCCTACGAGATATTCATCCTGAGGTTCGTCCACGAAGTCCTCATTTTGATCCAGGCTGCTCACGGGCATTGTGCTTTCGACGGCAAATAGATTGCCGCTCTCCACCTCGCCCATGAAATCCTCCGCCGATGCCTCATCAAAGATGACCATCAGATTGCTTGTTTCTTTCTTTCCTTCCGCCTGCGTGAATTTGACATTGCCGGTCAGCACGCCGCTTCCCTCAGACGATGTCAGCATCAAGTCAGGGGCATAGGTGGTGGTCTTTGTGGTCGTGGTATCGTCCGCGGTATCCTTCACCGTAGTGATCTGCGTACCGACTACCGTTTTGGTGTTATCATCGACATCGCCCGATAGCAAATGCTCCACCTTGGTCACATTGTTGACATCAGGTGCTCGTAGCGTGGTGGTGTGCGAGCCCTTCAGGCTCATCTCTTTGTCCGATAGCACTCTGGTATAAGAAGCAGCGATCACGCGGTTATCCGTAGGGCGCTGCTCGGTCTTCATTTCAAACTTATAGGTGTCTTTGTGCTGGCTTCCCGTGCTCGCAAACGCCCAGAGATAGTTGAGGGTTCGCTTGCTCTCATCGGCAAAAGCCACATCGCCCTTGATATAGACAGCGATATCATCCCCGCCTTCTTTGAGCTGATAAAGCGCAACCGTTAGCGTGCCTCTAAACGTCATTTGAGATAGCTGCTCGCGAAATGCATCGTCCATCCCGCTGCCAAGCACCGCGCAAATGAGCGGCGCAAGCTCTGCACTCGCCTCTGAATCAAGCTTTGCCAGACGCACCCAGCGCGCATAGCCAACCTTATCAATTTTGAAGTTTGCGCTCTTCTCTTCCGCATAAGGCACGATGGCATCTGTTAGCGCCTGATAGTTTGCCTCCGCCTCGCGCAATGCCTCAAGCCCGTCAAACGCAAGCTCGTCCCCCGCCGTGTTGCCGCTGATGGCATCCATAGCAGAGCCAGCGGATGTGAGCATGCGGTTTTTGAGCAATGTGGTTTCAAGCGTGCTTCCGCTTTCGCTTTGAACCTCCGTGAGTTCAAAGAGCGCATCGTCATCCACCGCCAAGCGAATGGTGCTGTTCACATCCTCAGAACCTGTAACAATCGATGATTTGATATTCAAATGCGATAGAATGCTATTGATCTTCGTAAGCGTTTCATCCTCAAAAGGCATGAGCTGCTCAAATTGCAGGTTCATGGAAAAGCGCATCTCATCGTTTACGCCAAGATATTCTGAAAGTGTTTCATCAATCCCCGTGAGCTGCGCATTTGCGCCGCCGGTCACCATACAGATAACCAGCACGAATGAACAGAACCATTTGATTTTTTTCATTTTACAATCTCCTCTTCGGCTATTGTTCCTGTCTTAAGTGTCATGAGCAGCCGTTTGAGTTCGTCAAGTGTGCCAACTGCGTTGAGTTCACGCCTGATTGCCGCTGCTCCTCTTATGCCGCTGACATAATGCCCCACATGCTTACGCATCTCCACAACGCCGAGATCCTCGCCCTTGTAGTCGGCCATTAAGTCCGCATGCCGCATCGCCATATCAATGCGGTCATCTAGGGTTTCGCGGATGATTTCTTCTCCGCTGATGGCTTGGCGTGCCGCGCGAAACAGCCATGGATTCCCCATCGCCCCCCGCCCGATCATCACCCGCTCGCAGCCTGTTTCCCTCAGGATTCGGGTTGCATCCATGCCTTCAAATACATCGCCATTGGCGATTACGGGGATTGAAAGCTCTGACCTGAGGCGTGCGATAGCTGCGTAGTCCGCTTTGCCTGAATACTGCTGGCGGCGCGTTCGTCCGTGAAAGCATATCCAGCTGAGCTTCAGGGTTTGCGCCGCGCGTCCAAGCTCTATGGCATTCATGCTGTCCTCGTCATATCCAAGCCTCGTTTTCACTGTCACAGGCAAATGCGTGCTGCGCTTGACCGCTTCCATAATCTTATACGCAAGCTCCGGTGTCTGCAAGAGCGCACTGCCCTCTCCCCCGCCCGTCACCTTGCGTGCAGGACAGCCCATGTTGATATCAATGGATGTAAAAAGCCCAAGCTCCGTCACCTTTGATGCTGCCTCCGCCATGACCACAGGGTCACTGCCGAAAATCTGGCATGCGGTATTTTTTTCCTCAGGATGTACCGCCAAAAGCCGCTGGTAGGTGGTGTTGCCTTTCTTGGCGCACATGAGTCCGATGGCACTGACCATCTCCGAGCACGCATAGTCCGCGCCCATTTGGTAGCAAAGCACGCGCATAGGCCAATCGGTAATACCTGCCATTGGAGCCAAGTATAAAACGTCTTGAATTGCTGTTTTCATCCCTATCCTTAACGCTCCGTTACGCACGGGAACGCAGCAATGCGTCCCTTTGTGCCTGCATAGGGGACAAGGGTCAGCTCATAGGCCTGTGACATCGGCACGCCCTGCGGCGGGGGAAGCACAAACCCTGCTTTTTCCTTCCACATCGGTGCTTCACTGGCAACCACGGTTGCCTGCACCGCGCCCTGCGCATCGCCGCCGCCTAGGGGCGAACCTGAAACGACTGCATACTTCCATGCAGCGCGTGCATTGGGCAATGACAGCGCCATCAGCGTGCTGCCCACAAAGACCGACACGCTCGCGCGGTACCCAACCTCAAGCCTCGGGCTTAGGTTTAATGTCAGGGTGATCACGTCGCCGCTTTGGAATGTGCGGGAAAGCGTGTACATCTCATCTTGGAGCACAGCCTCGGGGCGGCTGCCATTGACCGAGATTGCAGCAGCATCCGCATAGGCGGGAATGCGCAGCTCAAGGTTGCAGCGAACAGGCTCTTTGCTCTCTGTGCGAATGGTAATCGTCTTTTGCAATGTGCCGGATACGGCCGCGGTAAAGCGAATCGGTACGCCTGCAAGGCGCGTGATGCAGCCGCCTGCGACGGGCAGCATATAGGCAAGGGTATCCTCGTCTTTAGCCAGCCAAACGCTTCTATGCAGCGCATACAGCGAGCGAAGCAATGCCGTGACGTCCTCGGATGTCGGCTTTTGAATCTGGCAGGTATCATCCTCAAAGAGTCGGTTGGTAGGCTGGAGGGCGCGAATGCCGTCCTCAAAGAGCATATCGGGGAGCGCATTGACCAGCAGCAGTTCCAGTGCATCCGCCATCAACCGATCACCGCTGACGCAAAGCGCATCTGCATACGCCTCGATCTGCGCGCCAAGCGCAGATAGCTCAACAGCCCTCGCAGGGTCTCTGCCCGCAAGGAAGGGGTCGGCTGAAAATGCACCGCAAGGCATCCCATGGAATCTGCCAAGTGCTGCCAAACCTGCCCTGGAGGCAGATGAGTCGCGCTTTGAGCCGCTGAACTGTGCCAAATGCGCCGTCATGCTCAGCGCATCAGCCGTCAGCTTACCTGTTGCCATGCGCTGCATGCGCTCGTAATATTCAATTTCCTGTGCAGTGCTGCCGCTTTTGGTTTGGCGATAGTCTCGCTGGAAGGGGAAGGAATGCATCACACCTGAAACATCAGGCAAATGCGCGCGAAGCTCTTTGAGCAAGGCGAGCAAGAAACGCTGACCTGTGCGGCGATACAGCTCCACCGTCAAGCGAAGCGCATCTGCACCCGCCATAAACAGCGCTTCCTCTGTAATCTGAGGCATCGCATCCATGAAGCTCTGCATCCCAGAGAGCACCTCAAGCATCGCCTGCTTATCCCTGCCCATGGAGGCTAGGAGCGTTGCGGCGCGCATGGTCTGGATAAATTGTGCGGGATTACCGGGCAAAAGGGCAGTTGCTTCCTTCACATCAGGCATCGGCGGGGCTTGTGTATAGCCGCCAAGCTTGGTTGCGAGCACTGCATCCAGCGGCGACATACGGGTGACATCCACTTGAGCCAGCGCCCATTTGATCATTTGCGCAAGCTGCCCTTCGATGTGAACAGCACTGTCTGACAGCTGTACATAGGCAGGATCCGTAAGAGGGGTACGACGATATGCAATAGCGGTGGGCATAGTTCCTCCTTCAATAGGCATCGGCAGAGCCGACAAAAATCTTCATTCTACAATATTATATAACATATTTTCAAATGGTCAAGATAACACGCATTGCGCGGGGGCATATATCTGTGTATAATAATGTTGGTTTGCCCAAAAGGGCATTGCTTGATCGCAACTCATCTCGCAGATCAAGTCCAGAAGGAGGACCCCATGACCAATCCTGACGAAGGACGACTATGGATTCGCTTAATCAAAAAACAACGGATCTCAAAGGATATAATGACCCCTTGTACCCGCGACAACCCCGAGGAGGCGCTTCGCGAAGCATTGCCAAAGCTTGATATCAGCCAGCCCATTTGGATGTCAAAGCATGTCGCCGACTGGGAATCCTATGCGCTCACACGCTTTAAGCCCGAACATTTTGTCGACCCCGTTTCGTTTGACAGCATGGAAATCAGCTATGTTTATGCAGAAAACGAAAAAAAGAGCGACAGAAGACGTTCGATTTGGGAAGAAGTGTAACTAGACCTCATGCCATTTTAATCAATCCAATAGGATGCATCAGCCATGATGCATCCTATTTTTGTTGTTCAGCAATGAATTTGTTCTAATCTGTAAAATTATTTTGCAAAGTACGCTTGACATTTTATGCAAAGCGTACTATACTAAATCCGCAAAGCGCACTTTGCTTTTCGGAAGGAGAATGATCATTGAACACAAGAATCAAGGAGCTACGCAAAGAAAAAAGAATTTCGCAAGAGGATTTAGCCTTCGCCGTTGGAACGACGAGGCAAACCATAACCTCCATTGAAATCGGGAAATACGTTGCATCCTTACCGCTGGCATATAAAATCGCCACATACTTTTCATTGCCAATCGAGGAAGTATTTGACCTAACAGAATTTGAAAAGGAGATCAAAAAATAATGAATGCCTATACCAAAAAAATCAAATACAGAATAGGATTGCTGGTACTCATGATTTGCGCGTCAATCGGGCTGAGCGTATATGATGCATTGATTGATACAACTGCGCTCAAGGGAAGCATCGGATACGACTTTAGCTGCGGCGTAATGATGGCCTTTGGTCTGTTGTCACTGGTTATGCTGGTTCGCTATACAAGGCTGCTTCGCAATGAAGATCTGCTGCAAAAGGAATACAACAAAGAGAGTGACGAGCGAATGAAGAGTATTCGCGCAAAGGCGGGTATTCCCATCCTTCTGGTACTCGCCATCCTCATTATGTTTGCGGGTATTGTGGCCAGTTATTTCAGCGAGACCATATGCATCACACTCATGGTCATTGGCATCATCGAACTGCTCGTTTCATGCTTTGTCAAGATTTACCATATCAAAACATGGTGAGCAATCACAGAAAACCGCCTCGCTGATCGATGGATCAACAAGGCGGTTTCTTTTTTATTTCTTTGCATTTTCCTTGAGGTATTGAAAGATTTTCTTAGCCACAGGAGCAGCCACACCGCCGCCGCTGCCGCCGCCTTCGACCATCACGCTCACCGCATAGGGGTAGGATTCATCGGCGATATACCCTACAAACCATGCATGTGTTGTCTCTTTGCCGTCTACTGACGCTTCCGCGCTGCCTGTTTTGCCGGCGATGGTAAGCCCGCTCACCTGCGCCGATGAACCTGTGCCGTTGGCGACAACGTCCTTCATGTACGTCTGCATAGTGGCGGCAATTTCAGGGGTGCACGCGGTTGTATAGACCTTCTGTGTGAATTTCTGTCGTATAACCTTTGTGGGGCTTTCCACACGACCAAGCAAGCGCGGCTCCATCATCACGCCATCATTGGCGATCGCCGCAGCAACCATGCACATATGCAGGGGCGTTGCTACCACCTTGCTCTGTCCTGCGCCGCTCCATGCAATTTCCACATTGTTTCTATCGGTCGTTGGGTAATTGCTGTTTTCAACCACAACATCCCGAAACAGGAAGTTCTGATTAAAGCCGAAGCTCTCCGCCGTCTTGCGAAGCTTATCATCTCCGACCGTCAGCGCGATCTGGGCAAAGGTATTATTGCAGCTCACTCGAAATGCTTTTTGAAGCGTAAGCTTGCCATGCTGCTCTTTGCCATAGTCCTGAATGATATGATCCATGACCTGCGTTGCGCCTGTGCATTCATACACATGGGTGAGCGCATCGGTCATGTTCTGCATGGAAGATACCGCCGTGATGATCTTAAAGGTCGAGCCCGGAGGGAGCGTACTTTGGGTGGCGCGGTTCCAGAAGGGGTGGTTGTTATCCGTTTTGACGCTCTCATCCACCTTGAGCGGATCAAATACGGGCAAACTCACAAGCGCAAGCACCTCGCCTGTCTTGTAGTTCATCACCACCGCCGCGCCGTTTAGCCCCTTGGTTTTTTCGCCATTTTCAAACGTGCTCACGATTTCAGCGCACAGCTTGCTATCCGCCGTGATCATCACATTGTCGCCCCGCCTTGTTTCTCCGCGAATCAGTGCGCTCACGCGCTCCGATAAGCCCGTTTCAAAGCCGAGGAGATAGTTGGCTTGGAAGGAGTCCACGCCATTGGCGACATTGCCGTCCGCATCGCCCAAAAGATGCACCACAGCGCGCCTGCTGGCGAGATTGCTCTGATAGGTGCGCTTGCCCTCGCTATCGGTTGACGCAAGGACAATGCCGTTGCGATCCACAATATCCCCTTGAATCACCGCGCGCTTGGCACTGCGATAACGGGTGTTTTTCGCGCTGCTAAACCAGCGGCTGCCATACATGGTGACCGAATAAGCGCCGTAAACTGCTGCGACACCCAAAAGTCCAATCACCACAAAGGCAAGGATACGAAAGCGTAAACGCTGCTGTTTCATATCGGCACTCTCCTTTGCTTACTTATTCGTGCTCCGCTTCAGGAAGCATGGATTCCTCCTGCTGGGAGTGGCTGATATCATAGTCATAGGTCAGGTCATCCTGATTGACGCTGGCAACGCCTTGCAGCAGTCCAATCAGGCCCATGCAGCTTACCAGTGACGTACCGCCATAGCTGACAAATGGCATGGTAACGCCTGTAAGCGGGATGAGCTTTAGCACGCCGCCAATGATGATAAAGGTCTGTATGCCAAGCATTGCGGTAGCGCCCATGGCAAGCAGCGCATGAAAGCTATGCCTCGCAGCCGAAGCAATCGATGTGCCGCGCAAAATCAAAATCACGTACATCACCAGCACCAGCATGCCGAAGATGATCCCAAACTGCTCGCATATGACGGCAAAAATACAGTCTGTAAAATACACAGGGATTACGCGCGGCGCGCCAAGACCCAATCCAACGCCGAATAGACCGCCCGACGCAATCGCCATCAGCATTTGCGCAATCTGGTAGCCTGAGGTTTCGTAGTACAGCCATGGGTTGCGCCAAATCGCCACACGTTTTTTAACATGGGCAAACATCTGGTAGCCAAGCACCGCTGCGCCCGCTCCGCCAACTATGCCAAGCCCTGTGAGCGGCAGGTTGCCGGTTGATGCGTAGAACATGAACAGCGTCGTTGCGTAGTAAATCAGCGCAGTACCAAGGTCTTTTTGGAGCATCAGCATGCCAAGGCAGAACACCGCAAACACAAACCAAGGTGTAAAGCGCCTTCTGCTCATATAGTAGCTAAGGATCAGCAGCAATGCCAGCTTCACCACTTCACTGGGCTGCAAACTCGTGCCGCCCACATTGATCCAGTTCGTTGCGCCGCCTTGCTCTGTACCGATTGCAAGGGGCAGCACCATGAGGATCGCAGCGCCAACCATCATCAGGTTAATCAGGAATTTCCAGCGGCGAATATAGCGAACCAGCAATATGCAAAACAGCATCACGCCAATGCCCACGCCATAGTACACCGCCTGCTGCATGCCGCGGGTTGTCCCCGCGCCTTGGTCTGTTGAATACAAAATCAATACGCCCAGTGCGCAAAGGAAATTGGCGATTGCCAAAAGCAGCTTATCCGCTGGAAAAAAGCGGGGAAGCCACATCGTTGCAATATAAATAAACGCTGGAACGACCACGCTGAGTGCCATTCCCTCCAAGGCGATTTCGCCATTGAGGGAAATCAGCATAAAGGCGCTGAAATAAAACAGCATCATTGCCGATACGAGCTGGCGATCCGGATGGCGTTTATTGCTTTTCTTGACTCTTGGACGCGGGCGCTTCTTGCTCATCGCTTCTGCCCTCCCCCAAGATATTTATCCCAGAGCTTCTTTTTGGCTTGCTCTGCGTCATCGTGCCCCACATACACGCTCTTTGGCGGCGCGGCGGCATCGGTCATATCTTCATCATAATCTTCCGGCTCTACAAATTCGGGGTATGTATAGCCGCTATCCTCAAGCACCACATCCGACTGGGGATAAGGCGCATAATTCCAATTGTCATCATCGCCCTTGACAGGCGGGAAAAACCGTTCTTCCGAATCAAAGACGATATTGCCTTGATCCGCACTGTGATCATATTCACGGGCGATCTGGGCAACCAGCTCCGCATGCGTCATCTCGGACGGCGGTCTTTGGTATGCAGAAAAATCCGCCTCGCCGCTCGCCTTTGCATCGGCATATAATCCGCCGTTTTCATCTTGCAAATAGGCCGCGTCACTCTGCTCCTGTGCTCCCGCGGCCTGCTGCTGCGCGAGCCACTGCTGGTATGCTTGTTGCTGATATGCCATCTGCTGAGCCTGTTGCTGCGCGTATTGCTGCTGGGCAATCTGGTTCATCATCTGCTGCTGCATCATGATCTGCTGCATAACAGCATACTGCTGCGCTGCCGCTGCATCGGGCATACTTTGGGGATTTTGTTCTTGCTGGTCACTGAATTCTTCGCGTGCCGCCTGCCCCTGCATGCTGCGTGTCGGGGCTTCAAATCCCGCAAATAAGCGCAGCCTAAGCTCCGCTCCACCCACATACAGGCGCGATCCATGCGCCATATACTGCGCCTTTTTGGCACTTGTTTTTTCTTCATTATCGACTTTCAGCTGGCAGCCTCTCAGTGCCTCCACCATCAGTCCTTTGCCGTTGTCAAACCGGAACCACAGGTGCTTATTAGCAACACCCTTCATCGGGATACAGATGTCATTTGAGCGCAAAAAGCCAAGCGTGCCTTCCCAAGGCACCAGCAAAATAGTGCCTCTTTTCAGCTCGCCCTCACCCGATATCAGCACCAATTCTCCCACATAGCCCGCATCGGGCAGGAGTTTCAATCGTTTTTTACGCTGCTTTTGATCTCGGCGATACCAGCGATAGCTGCGCCACACGATCAAAACCATCAAAAGTAAAAACCAATAGCGTGCTGCTTGGGCGACTACTTCGTATACTTCAGTAGGCATGAATCGCCCTCCCCTCAGGTGCGCAAAAACAATTAGTCGTTTTCCTGCGCTCTTGCTTCTTCCAGAAACTTCTCCAGCTTGCGCTTGACGCGCTGGAGCGCATTATCGATGGACTTAACATGTCTGCCCAGCTTGTCCGCTATCTCCTGATAGCTCTTGCCGTCCAGATATGCATTGAGCACATCCTGCTCCAGCCCCGAAAGCACCTGATCCACGCGGTCACGAATGGAGATTAAATCCTCGCGGCCTATGATCAGCTCCTCGGGGTTTTGTGCTCTGCCCTCCACGATCACGTCCATCAGCGTGCGATCGCTTTCCTCGTCATAGATGGGCTTATTCAGAGATACGTAGCTATTGAGCGGTACGTGCTTTTGGCGCGTTGCCGTCTTAATGGCGGTGATGATCTGGCGCGTGATGCACAGCTCTGCAAATGCGCGGAAGCTGCTGAGGCGTTCGACCTGATAGTCGCGAATCGCCTTGAAAAGCCCGATCATACCCTCCTGAACGATGTCCTCATGGTCTGCACCGATCAGGAAATAGCTGCGTGCCTTCGACCTTACAAAATTCTTGTATTTTGTCAGCAAATACTCAACCGCAGTGCTATCGCCCTGCTGCGCAAGCGCAACGATATCCTCATCGGACATGTCGCCAAAGCGCTCGTTGATCATGGCAGCCCATGACATATCCTCCGTAAGCTCTTCGTCGCCGTCTACTTGGCTGTCGATTTCTGCGCTAGCATCCTGTGCTTCTTGGTTTCTGATGTCCTCGCGGTCCTCATTGGGGTTTGTCATGGGTCATTCACCTGCCTTATTTCTGACGTCTTATTTTTTCTAGCTTCTCGTACTGTTCATCGCTCAGCGCGGCTGAAATGGCGGTAAGCCCCTGCGCAGACGGAATTCTGTGGCGATCGCGTCCACTGGATCGCTCCATCTTCAGCTCACGCCATAGTTCCCGCGCGCTCAGGCGCGTTGCACCTCTGCCTAAAATGATGGTCTGCTCCACCCCATCGCTGGTGGCAACGCGCGCTTCGCGATATTTGGGAAGAAGCTGGCATTTGCGCTCAATAAAGTGGTCAGCCGTTTCGCCATGCTTGGTATAAACAATGGTGAGCCCTGCGCGCACCTCGATGCTGCGCAGGGGGCTTGACGCCTTATGACCGTCAAATACCAGCCAAACTTCTTGATCCGTATAACCCGCGTAGTCCTCTAGTATGTGGATGAGCCGATCACGGCATTCATCAAGCGGCCACTGGTTCTTAGTCGCTTCTGACCACGCGCCTATGATGTTGTATCCATCCACATATAGCAGCGGTTTCATGGATTAACGAGCGCCCATGACAGCATACAGTAAAATGCCTGTTGCCACGCTTGCGTTGAGGCTCTCGAGCTTGCCGCGCATAGGAATGGATACCTTTTTGTCGCAGTTTTCAAGCACGCGATGGCTTACGCCCTCGCCTTCTGCACCGATGACAAGCGCTACTGCGCCGCTAAAGTCAACCTTCGCATATTCCTCGCCGCCCATATCTGCTGCATAAACCCAGATATTTTGCGCTTTGAGGGATTCGATGGTGTTTGTCAAATTGGTTACGCGAGCAACGGGGATATACTCCACTGCGCCTGCGCTTGCCTTGACGGCTGCGGGGGTTAGCCCAACCGCACGGCGTTCCTGCACCACGACGCCATGTGCGCCTGCGCACTCAGCAGAACGGATGATTGCGCCAAGGTTATGGGGGTCTGTGATGCCGTCAAGCAACACGAGGAAAGGCTCTTCGCCGCGCTCTTTAGCAAGCTCAAGCATCGCGTCCACAGTGCTGTACTGATAAGCAGACGTAAATGCGAGCATGCCCTGATGGTTGCTTGTAATGCCGTCGAGGCGAACGCGATCCACTTCCTGTACGGGGATGTGGCGCTCTTTTGCCATCGCTACGATTTCGCGGGCAGAACCGCTTAGTTCGCCGCGAGCTACCAGCAGCTTCTCAATATCGCGTCCGCTCTTGAGCGCTTCGCGAATGGGGTTGCGTCCGCTTAGAAGGTTCTCGTTTGGCACGATATCCGCTTCTTCACCCGCAATGCCGTAAGCTGGAGGTGCAATCGCTGCAAATTGAGGTGCTACATCATCCATGCGTGCACGGCGCTGCTCGTCATAGGGACGAGGGGTCATGCTGTCGCCACGCTCTGTATAGCGAGAAGG
>LFRM01304388.1_pt1 | contig 42507 bp, 30 predicted proteins | sample 618341 | NCBI WGS metagenome assembly LFRM01 (sample SAMN03654438, study PRJNA283298) | anaerobic digester metagenome | isolation source: pool of bioreactors CSTR01a, CSTR02a, and CSTR03a thermophilic anaerobic... | place: Denmark: Kgs. Lyngby | collected 2014-05-21 | reverse complement strand
ATCCCCTTTCCGTAGCAGTGTTTTTTTATTTCCACTGTCTACTCTAAGGGGATCATATCATTAAAGACCTTCCGCCGGCAAATTTTTTTATTTTTCAAGCTCGCTGAAATCCGCCTGCATCTGCATTTCTCCGAGATGCTTGATTTCGGAGTTGTCGGATGCGTTTGAAACTGCGTCCGCCATCTCTGCTCTTCGGCGCAGAAGCTCGTCGTACATCATTTCGCGTCTCTCTCCGGTGAGGGGATAGAAGAACTTGGGAAGTACTCCGAGCGCGCCTGTTATAACCGGCAGCCCCGTGCTCATTACAAACAGCCAGTACTTTGTTTTCAGCGACTGCGTACCTATTGCCGCACCCTGAACATAGCCTATTTTGCTCATTATAATGTTGCGTATGGCGTTGTTGACAATTTTCTGGATTTTTGTAATCAGACCCTTTGCCACACCGGTCATAGCTTCCGTGCGGTAGCCGTTTTTCCATTCGCAGTAGTCCATGGATTCGTTGTAAAGCTCGCTCGGAATTACACGACGCAGCGAGTAGGTGAGCATTTCAAATGCTTCCTCAACCATCATTATGGGTATCATGGCACTGCGCTTGAGGTAGTTGTTTTTATACAATCCGGCGCTGCAGGCAAACAGCCAGCACATATCGCACCATATATCCTGGAATATCCAGAGTCCGCGTGTCGAGAAGCGTCTGCGCAGCTTGCCGAGGTAAGCGTAGCTTGAGTATGTGCAGAAGCTTCCGGGAATACCCACTATGGTTTTCAGCGATATTGAGCCGAGAACATCTATGTAGTAGTCGGACATGCTTGTTCCGACCGAGAAGCCTTCAAGGAATTCGGAAAGCGTTATCATGAGTATCGGCTTGTTGGTGAGTATGGATTTTATACCCTGCCATATACTCGGCAGCTCTATTGACTGCATTACGCGCTCCTTGGATACGAGGAAGAAGAACAGCGCAGCGCCTGCGGCAAGGAAATTGGTGCTTATACCGAAGCTTGCAAACAGGCTTCGCAGGGGGAATTTTATTACGCCGTTGTTCACAAGGTCGAGCAGCAGACCCATAATAAGCTGCGGTATGTTCGAGCCTATATCCAGCAGGTTCGCAAGAGCTATAAGACGCGTGCGCTCAAGCGGCTGAGGGGTTATGGTGCTGAGCAGTCCGGTGGTCGCAATTGAGGTGAAGGTTCCGGCAGTCTCGGTGATTATGTTAAACACAAAGTATGCTATGAATTTCGGCAGATAGCTCTGGTTGGTTCCGGCAAACAGGAACGGCATAAGCCAGTAAAAGCACGAAAGGAACGACATGGGGATGTTTATACCTACAAGAAAAGGTCGGAACTTGCCCCAGCGGGTTCTTGTGCGGTCAACGACAACTCCGATAAAGGTGTCGTTGACAACGTCCCAGATTCCGCCGACAAGGTCCATTATTGCAAGATAATTGAAGTTTATCAGCAATACATCATAAATGAACCTGTTTTTATATGAGTCGATGTTAAACCTTGACGACCAGTTTTGCAGAACGTAGCCTATGGTTTCTTTTCTGTCGAGATAGCGTCTGCTTGAGTTTACAAATTTCTCTCCGGCTTCCTTGATTTCGGAACCGGTGTCCGCCTCTTTGACTTCAACGTTTGACTTTTCCGTAACGTTCACACCCCTTTATCGCATTGAATTTAGGATATACGCGCAGAGAAGCAATCTTACGCCGTGACCCTGAACATAGCCAAGAAATAATATGTTGACATTTAACGTTATTCTATACTATATATTAAAAAATGTCAAAAATTATTTTCAGCGTAACTTTTTCCCTTAAAAAAGTACGCCGGCTCTTTACAGTATATAAAACTGTTTTTTAAGTGTTTACAAGCCAAGGCAATGGCTTTTGAAAAAATAAATATAAATCCCGGAAGAAGAGTAACCAAAACAAGCCGCCCTCCATAATATGGTGTTGAAAGCATGAAAGGAGGGCGCGAAGATGAATTTATTCGGTGGTAATAGCAGCACCTGGCTCATCCTTGTAATCATCGTGATACTTCTCACGAACGATTGCGGATGCAGCAATGACAATTGCGGCTGCGGACGCTAACCTTTAACCCCTTCGGCACCTCCGACATAGAGCCGGGGGTGCTGCGTATTTTGTCGCGGCAAAACGGTCGTATTTTGTGGTCTTAAATCACAAAAAATCAAGATGTGGGGATGCAGATTTTGTCGCACGAAAAATACCATTTTTTACCAAAAAATTCAACAAAATCTATTGCCAAAAATTACCAATTATGCTAATATGTGGAAGAAATAAAACAAGGAGGTAAAAATCAATGGGAAAATCACTGAAAATACTGTTTACTGAGGATACGAGCGAGTACGGGAGGAATTGTGCCGGAGTTCTCCGCTCTTACGGCTTTGAAGTTAAGCCGGTACCCAAGGACGGGGAGGCTGTGCTCGCGGCTGTCGGAGCGGAAAGCTTCGATGTTATCATTCTTGACGCGTTCCTTTTACATATAGATGCTCTCGGTATTATGAAATCTCTGTCCCGTCTTAATCTTCAGAAAAAGCCCGTGGTAATGCTCATGTCGGGGGTTGACAACGCGAGGTTTGAGGAGGACGCGCTTGCCGCAGGTGCGGATTATTATTTCCTGAAGCCGGTATCAGCCGAGATACTTGCGGAGCGTATACTGCAGTTTACAAGCTGGCGCAAGCCCGGACGTGAAAATCTTGTTCTGACCGGAAACTCGCAGGACCTTGAGGTTATAATCTCGGACACCATGCATCAGATAGGTGTTCCGGCGCACATAAAGGGGTATCAGAATTACGGGAGGCAATAATGCTCTCCGTTAACGATACACAGATGCTCAACTCCGTAACAAAGGTGCTTTATCCGACAGTTGCAAAAAATTATCAGACCACCTCCTCACGGGTCGAAAGGGCGATACGCCATGCCATAGAGGTCGCGTGGGACAGGGGAGACACAGATGTTTTAAGCTCCTATTTCGGCTATACCATCCAGAATGCAAGAGGGAAGCCCACCAACAGCGAATTTATTGCCATGATAAGCGACAGGCTGCGTCTGAAGATGAAGGACGCGGTAAGAGCAGGCTGAGTATAGCGCCGTCCGTTGCCGCGGGCGGCGTATTATTGTATATTTACATTGATTTTTTTCGCGCCTGTGTGTATAATTGAGGAGAAATAAATTAGTTGAGGTGTTTTTATGGCAAAGTATACAATCGGCGTTGATTACGGCACGCTCTCCGGCAGAGCTTTAATAGTTGATGTTGAAACCGGAGAGGAGCTTTCCTCCGCGGTATTCGATTATCCGCACGCGGTTATGGACGAGGCTCTTCCGTCCGGAAAAAAGCTCGGCTTTGACTGGGCGCTTCAGCATCCGCAGGATTATATAGATGTGCTCAAATATACGGTTCCGGCGGTATTAAAGGAGTCGGGAATCGCTCCGGAGGATATAGTCGGTCTGGGTCTTGATTTTACGGCATCCACAATCCTTCCCGCCAAAAAAGACGGTACGCCTTTGTGCTTCCTTCCCGAATATGCCGATGAACCCCATGCCTATGTCAAGCTCTGGAAGCATCATGCGGCACAGGCACAGGCGAACAAGCTCAACGAAATCGCACAGCAGCGCAACGAGCCGTGGCTGAAAAACTACGGCGGAAAGGTTTCCTCCGAATGGGCGATACCGAAAATCTGGCAGGTGCTCGACGAGGCGCCGGAGATATATGACGCGGCGGATACCTTCATAGAGGCGGCGGATTGGCTTACATGGCAGCTTACGGGAAAGGAATGCCGGAATTCCTGTACTGCCGGCTACAAGGAGATGTGGAACAAGCGCACAGGCTTTCCCTCAAAGGACTTTTTCAAGGCTCTCGATGAAAGACTTGAAAATGTTGTTGAGGACAAGCTCTCGCTTGATATCAAGCCCATGGGAGATTGTGCGGGCACACTTACCGCAAAAATGGCGGAGCTTACAGGACTTAAAGAGGGTACGGCAGTTGCCGTGCCGATAATAGACGCACATGTATTTGTTCCGGCGGTGGGAATAGCTCAGCCGGGCAAAATGCTGGCAATTATGGGCACCTCCACCTGTCACATGCTGCTGGGCACTCAGGAGAAGCAGGTTCAGGGTATGTGCGGCGTGGTTGAGGACGGCATACTTCCCGGATTTTTCGCCTATGAAGCGGGGCAATCCTGCGTGGGCGACCATTTTCAGTGGTTTATAGACAACTGCCTTCCCGCCTCATACTATGACGAGGCAAAGGCGCAGGGCAAGAATATACATAAATTTTTGCGCGAAAAAGCCGAAAAATACAAGGTCGGCGAGAGCGGACTTCTCGCGCTCGACTGGTGGAACGGCAACCGTTCGTGCCTTGTAGATGTGGATTTGACCGGAATGATGATAGGCATGACGCTTCAGACCAAGCCGGAAGAGATGTACAGAGCACTCATTGAGGCGACCGCCTACGGAACGAGGATGATAATTGAAACCTTCCGCGAGTACGGAGTTGAGGTCAATGAGTTTTATGCCGCCGGAGGTATTGCCAAGAAGGACCCGATGACCATGCAGATTTACGCCGATGTCATCAGAATGCCCATAAAAATAGCCGGAAGCGACCAGGCGGGCGCTCTCGGCTCGGCAATATTCGGCGCTGTTGCGGCAGGCAAGTTTCAGGGCGGTTATGACGACGTGTTCTCCGCCGCGTCCGCAATGGGCAAGGTGCTTGATACAGTGTATAATCCCATTGAGGAAAACGCGCAGATTTATGACAAGCTGTTTGCCGAATACAGAACCCTGCATGATTATTTCGGCAGAGGCGAAAATGATGTCATGAAGCGTCTCAAGGCAATAAAAAAATCCGTTTAAGGGGTTGAAAATATGCTCGTTCCAAAGCTTATAGAGCTTGCAAAGCAAGCGGCCGAACATTCCTACGCGCCTTATTCCGGCTTTAATGTCGGCGCTGCGCTGCAGTGTTCGGACGGTGAGGTTTTTCTCGGCTGTAATATTGAAAATTCCGCCTATACACCCACGGTATGCGCGGAGCGAGTAGCGCTTTTTAAGGCTGTAAGCGAGGGGAAAACCAATTTTGAGGCAATTGCCGTTGTCGGAGGACAATCCGGGGATTTTTCGGATTTCATCTCTCCGTGCGGGGTTTGCCGTCAGGCGCTCGCGGAGTTTTGCGATGAGGGCTTTAAAATATATCTCGGCAACAACACGGACAATTACAAGGTGTATACGCTTGCGGAGCTTCTTCCTGAGAGCTTCGAGCTGTGAGAAAAAATGAAAAAGGACATCCGGGGGGTTCACACCGGATGTCCTTTTTGCGTTGTGCCTCTTTATTTTTTAATTTTGCCGGCGAGCGCTTTTCGTACACATTCGCGCTCCGAGAACGGCGTTTTTACGCCGTTTATTTTTTGGTATTGCTCGTGACCCTTGCCGCACAGCATGAGAATATCGCCCTTTTTAAGCTGATTGACGGCAATTTCTATCGCCTCGGCTCTGTCGGGCACGGTGATGTATTCCCCGCCGGCGAGAGCAACATACCGTGAGACTTCATCGGCAATCGCCTGCGGATTTTCAAAATCCGGGTCATCGGATGTTACAATCGAAAGCTCACTCAGCCTTCCCGCCGCCGTCCCCATCTCCTTGCGGCGCACCTGCGCCCTGCCGCCTACACAGCCGAACAGGCAGATAAGACGCTTGGGCTTGTACGCTCTCATGGTTTTCAGCAGATTTTCAAGGCTGGTACCGTTGTGTGCATAGTCTATAAATATTGCAAAGTCGTCGTTGACCTCAACGGGCTCTGTGCGTCCGCTTACACGTGCCGTGCGAAGCGCCTTGCGCTGGGACTCAAGACTTATGCCCATAGACGCACATACCGCGAGTGCGGCAAGGGCGTTGTGGACGCTGTAATCCCCCGGCAGACCGACTGCAATGTCCTTGCAGAGCTTTCCGGCGTATTCACAGTCAAAGCTCACACCCAGACATTCACCGTCATTCAACGCGTGTACGTTCAACGCGCGAAAATCAGAGCCTGCGGCATAGCCGAAAAATATTTTTTCGGGAGCCTTTTCAAGCATGTCAACGCTTGCCGGGTCATCGGCGCAGCCTATGGCGCGTTTGCAGTGCGAAAACAGAACCTTTTTCCAAGCGTAGTATTCCTCATAGCTTTCGTGCTCCGTGCCGCCGATATGGTCGGTGGAGATGTTGAGGAAAACCGCGGTGTCAAAGCTGATACAATCGGTACGGTGCGCCTTGAGTCCGAGTGAGGAAACCTCCATGACCGCGCATTTGCAGCCGTCGGCAAGCATCTGTGAGAGCAGCTTTTGCAGCTCGTAGGACTCCGGAGTGGTGTAGCCCGTGTGAGCGGTTTTGTCGCCCCATGCCGCGCCGAGAGTGCCTATTATACCGGTTTTTATGCCGTTTGCATCCAGCACGGCTTTGACCAGATGCGCAGTGGTGGTTTTGCCCTTCGTTCCGGTTATTCCGATAATCTTCAGCTTTTCTGCGGGATGTCCGAAAAAATTAGCGCACATTACCGGAAGGGCTTCGCGAGAATTTTTTACCTTTATGACAAGAGCGTCAGGTGGTACGTCTATGTCATGCTCGGCAATAAATATACGGGAGCCGTTGTCGTACGCCGCACGAGCGAAACTGTGCCCGTCATAGGTCGCCCCTGTCAGGCATACAAACGTTATACCTGCGCCGGTTTTGCGAGAATCGTATGCAATGTCGAGAGTTTGTGTGTTGGGAACGAATTGCCCGGAATATTCGACACCCTTCAGAACCTCTGATAATATCATTATTTTTTCTCCTGCTTATTTTATACTCAGTTTAAATCCGAACTTAATTTTCTTTTGGTCAAGGATTCTGCCCGGCTCCTTTTTGGCAATGAGCGAATCAAGACCTATGGCGTTTACGCGGAAATCGAGATTTATTATTGTTTCGGCAAGCGGAGCAAGCTCAAAGTCGTGTGCGGTGTCCGCTATCATTTTATCTGTAAAATGCGAGGCCTTGAAGGCAAATTCCTTTATACCGGAGGGCGTAAAGCTTATCTGAGCGCCGGTTTCGCAGTTGCTTGCCTTTGCGTAGCGTGTGCCGATGTGCTCACCGTTTTCCTGGGGACGCACGTAGTGTACGAACATGTCATTGACCGTTGTTTTGTAAAGTCCGTATTTTGCGCTGCGGCAGCGGTCGGGATATGCCTCAATTTCACCCAAGCCGAAGTATTCGATGTTTTCAAAGCCGGCAGCGAGCACAACATTCAGTCCGAGTCTCGGAAGCATCGGCAGGTTCTCACGCACGGACGCGTCAACAACAATTTCGACACCGCCCGAAGAAAACACATAGGATATTTTCGCTCTTACGGTTGGCGGAGAAGACGGTGCGGAAAGAGTCTGCTCGGTTTCAATGACAATATGTCCGTCGTCACTGTGCAGTATATTCATACTGCGGCAGCTTTGAACGGCATGGTCAAGCCTGTCCTTTTTCCATTGTGCGGGTGCACCGTTATAGGTCGGGGCGCGCCACATGTTCATGATTACAGGCTCGGTTATGATTTTCTTACCGGCTTTTGATGCGCCCGAAATTACTCCGCGCAGCTTGTCAAAGCTGAAAACAGCGTCATTTCCGCAGGTGATGTTGAGATATCTGCCGTCATCGGTTGAGCTGATTACGCCGCATTCCGCGGATTCACTGGTCTTTGCACATTCAAGCTCAAACTGCTCAAACCCGGTTTCAAAGCCTGATTTTGCCCATACCGTGTCGGTGTTCTGAACAAAACGCAGGGTGAGAAAGCAGTTGCCGGAAAGCTCGGCGTAATCGGCGTCTGTCAAAAGCTCGTAGCTTTCACAGGCGAGAGGCTGAATATCGAGAGCGTTTATCTTGCCGCTTTTCACCGTTTTTGAATCACACTCAACACTCCATTCGAGTGCGAGGTCGGAAAGGGAGGTGAAGCGCCTTCTGCTGGTTATTTCAACGGCTTTGCCGTCAATAAGCCGGGCTGAATACTGCTGATATACGCGCTTCATATCATAGTAGCCGGGGCGCGGGGTGCGGTCCGGGAAAACAAGACCGTCAACGCAGCATATTCCGTCATTCGGGAAGTCCCCGAAATCGCCGCCGTAGCAATAGCGGGGCTTGCCGTTTTCATCAGGCACATTTACGGCGTGGTCGGTAAGCTCCCATATACAGCCGCCGGCGAAGTTGTCGTATTTTTCAACTAAATCCCAGTTGGCATACACATCTCCCGTTGTCATCGAGCAGACATATTCGCAAAGCCAGAACGGCTTTGTGTATGCGGGATTTGTCAGGTACCCTTCGGCGTATTCGATATTCGCGTACATCCGGCTTTCAACGTCGGATATATCCGAAAAGTTTTCGCCCTCGGCAACAGCTTTGAATTCAAGGTGCGAATTTTCATAGTGTATGAGCGCCCTGCTGTCGCGTGAGCGGATATACTGTGCCATTGCGCGATGGTTTCTGCCGGCTCCGGACTCGTTACCGAGCGACCACATTATTACGCAGCCTCTGTTTTTGTCACGCTCAAACAGACGTGCCGCACGGTCAACATAGGCCGCCCTCCAATCGGGCGAGTCCGAAAGAGATGACCAGCGGAACCAGTCCCAGTCGTCATCGTTGTTATAGCCCATGCCGTGGGTTTCAATGTCCGCCTCGTCTATGACCATAAAGCCAAGCTCATCGCACAGCTGGGTGAAGCGCGGGTCATTCGGGTAGTGTGAGGTGCGTATGGCGTTGCAGTTTGCGCGCTTGAGAAGCATGAGGTCGTTATAGAAATGCTCATAAGGTGTGTAGTAGCCGAAATCCGGGTGTGAGTCGTGCCGGTTTACGCCGCGGGTTTTTACGCCTTTGCCGTTGAGCAGCAGCACGGAATTTTCAATCACAAGGCGGCGCACGGCTATATGCTCAAGTATTACCTCATTGCCGAGGCTTATATACATCGAGTACAGCCTCGGCTGCTCGTCGTTCCAGAGCACAGGGGCAGGCGCATCTATTGTAAAGTCGCTCACAGAGTAGTCGCCCTCGTGGATTTTTTCTCCGTCCGGGGAGCAGAGTGTACAGTGCACCGCAGCGGAGCCGGTAATATCGAGCGAAACATTGATATGCGCAAGTGAAAGGTCGGCTTCAACCTCCGGCTTTATAAACATGTCGCGTATATGAGTTTTGTCGCGTGAGAGAAGATATACACCGCGGAATATTCCGGAGAGTCTGAAAAAGTCCTGGTCCTCAAGATATGAGCCGTCACACCATTTTACGACGAGCACGCGCAGGTCGTTTTCACCCTCGTGTATGTAAGGGGTTATGTTTATCTCGCTTGTGCAGTGGCTTACCTGACTGTATGCGGCAAAGGCTCCGTTTACAAACAGGTAGAAGCACGAGGATACGCCCTCGAAGTTTATATATATTTCACGTTGGGCGTCCTGCGGCAGGAGGGTGAATTTTCGGGAATACAGTCCGCAGGGATTTTCGTTGGGAACATGAGGCGGGTCAACAGGGAAGGGGTAGCGCAGATTTGAATACAGCGGCTTGTCATAGCCTCTGTCGGTGTATGTCTGCCAGCAGCGCGGAACAGCTATAACATCAAATTCGCTCTGAGCGTTTACAGCTCCGGTCACATCCGGCTCGAGCAGCTCAAAGCTGTTGAAAAAATGAAAATCCCATTCACCGCACAGGTCGGTGAAAAATTCGGAGCTTTCACGCGGCAACAACGCCGAACGCTCGTCTGAGAAGGGGATGAAATATGCCCTCGGAGCTTCGCAGCCGACGTGCAGCTGCTCAAGGCTCTTATGGAAAGGCGTAAAATTCAAATCAACACAACTCCCATAAAAAGATTCAAGGCTATTCTACCACCTGTTGCGGATTTTGGCAATAAAAATCGACCGGACGATTAACCCGTCCGGTCGTTGTATGCGTAGCAATCAGAGAATATAAATGATAACGTCGCGTCTGCCCCACTGGTAGCACTGCGGAATGGAATTCATATAGAGGTCCACTGTCCAGTCAACCTTGTATACAAATCCGCCCGTGTCTGCCGCTATGCAGTAGCCGTAAACGTACTTTCCGTCGGCTGAAACTATCCACATCTCTGTGCCATAGGGTATTTCCTTGGGGTCGACCGCAATGTAACCGGTCTGTGCCTTTTTACCCGTTGATGTGATGCCGCCGGGGATGCAGTACGCTGTAGCGTCCGCGTTTATTACCTTCTTGTAGTTGGCGGGAACTCCGTCCGCCCCTATGCTGACATACGAGGGAACCGCCATCTCGGAAATCGGTGCGCCTGTCGGAATGGTTGCCGCCTTGGCACGTACCTTGGTTCCTCTCACCAGAACGTTGTTGATTGCCGCTCTGGTTATGGTTTCTTCTTCGACTGTGCTGCGGACAAGTACGCCGTCAACGTATTTATCCTTGTAAACGACGGTCTTTTCGCCGTCCTGACCGACCGATTTGTCGGCAGTCTGGTTGGCGTACATGGTATCGCTGTACTCGGTTACCGTGCTGCGCTTTATAACGGCGGTTTCCGTACGCATGGAGTATGAAACTCTGTGTACGATGATGCTCATGCCCTCGCCTGCAAGCGCATCTGCCTCAGGCTCGGTTGTGTCATCAGCTCCGAGAGTGATGCCGGCGGCGTTAACCGCGTCAAGCACCGTGCCTCCCGCAAAGGTGAGAGGGATTGTCTGCCCGTCGGCGGTAACCGAAACGGTGCAGCCCTCAAGCACGATTATAAGCATGCCTTCGGTAAGCGGTGTGTCGGAGGAATAGTTGGCAACATCGGAGCCCTCAAGCGCAACTCCTGCTTTTGCGAAAGCATCGCTCACTGTGCCCGCGGCATGAACCTCATGCTTGTTGCCTGCTTTGTCGGCGACCGTAACATTTACGGCACGCTTTATTATGATGGTGTGGTCGTTTTCCGGAGTGAAAAGACTCAAATCGAGGACATCATCCTCGGAAAGCTCTATGCCTGCCTGCCCGAGAATTTCAACAGGTGAGGTTCTCAGAGTATTCAATGCATAGACATTTTCGCCGTCGTGTACGGAAACTCCGTACGCTGCGGTGGCGGTAGCAAATGCGGTAACAGTGCAAAATACCGATAAGACCAATACAGCCGATATGACCCTGGTCCTTACGGATATCACCGCAAGTTTGCCCCTGGTTTTGTCTGTCATGGTATAATCTCCTTTAACAAGCAGCATTTAGGGACGGGGAAAATTTACATTGATGCGTGTCCCTGTTTTAATGTATATGCAGATGCTGCCGTTATTAGCTTCACAATTGCTTTTCGCCCGGGCGGAGTTGCCTTGCATCCGCCCCACGGAGAGCAGCCGTTAAGCCCTTATCCTATGGCGTTTTGTATTATATGCACAAGAATGTGCGTTGTCAAATCGCTGAAAAAGTTTTTTTTGTACAAATTGCACAAGACGCTTGTGGAGAGTTCTGTCCAATTCCCCATATATATTGATTAAAATATCGTTTTCGATTTTTCTTGACAGCGGTAATTGACAAATTTTTGTAGGAACTGTAAAAGTTACAAAATGTTACAAAGTGGTAACATTTTGAAACTTTATCACTCGAAAAGGAATAATAAATGGCGGAATTTACCTTGACTAAACGTGTGTGCTATACTATTATAATATATATATTGTTTTTGGGGTGTTATATATGTGTGAGGTGCTTGTACCTGAGCGCGTGCTGAAAATCATAAAACGGCTGTCCGGGAGCGGCTTTGAAGCATACGCGGTAGGCGGTTGCGTGCGCGACAGTCTCATGGGGAAAACGCCCAACGACTGGGATATCACAACCTCGGCTCTGCCGCAGCAGATAAAGGCGGCATTGCCGGAATATAAAAGCATAGATGTCGGAATACAGCACGGAACAGTCTGTATTATTTCCGAAGGCGAGAAGGTGGAGGTTACCTCCTTTCGTACCGATGGTAAATACACCGACAACCGTCATCCGGAAAGTGTAAGCTTCACCTCAAGCCTTCACGAGGACCTCAGCCGAAGGGATTTCACTATCAATGCCATGGCATATAATGACAAGGACGGAATTGTTGATATTTTCGGCGGAGCCGCCGACATAAGGAAACATATTATACGCTGCGTGGGCGAGCCGGAAAGGCGCTTTAATGAGGATGCACTGAGAATATTGCGCGGAATGCGCTTTGCATCTGTACTCGGCTTTGAAATTGAGGAGGATACGGCAAAGGCGATACATTCAAACAAGTCGCTTCTGGAAAACATATCGGCGGAAAGAATCAACGCCGAGCTTGACAAGCTTTTGTGCGGCGGCGCAGCAAAAAGAATCCTCCTTGAGTACTCCGACGTTTTTCAGGTCTTCATTCCGGAGATTACGGAGTGTATAGGTTTTCATCAGTACGGGAAAAAGCACGCCTATGACGTGTGGGAGCATATATGTCATACTGTGGGTGAGGTTGAAGGCGACAGAATCCTGCGGCTTACGATGCTGCTGCATGATTTGGGCAAGCCGGAAACCCACGCGCTTAACGAGGCGGGAGAGAGCACCTTTGAAAATCATGCCGCTGTCGGTTCGCGGATTGCACATGAGATTCTTCACAGGCTTAAATATGACAAAAGGACGATTATGTCTGTCAGCCGTCTGATAAAATATCACGACTTTAAAATTCCCGAAAGCAAGCCTGAGGCAAAGCGGCTTCTGATGAAGGTGTCACCGGAGGAATATTTGCAGCTTCTTGAAATAAAGCGAGCGGACAGGGCGGCGCTTTCGGAAAGCTTCCGTGACGTTTCGGAAAAGCTCGTTGTTGCCCGTGCGCTGCTTACACAGATACTTGAAAACGGGGAGTGCTTCACTCTTGACGCACTTGCCGTAAACGGAAATGACCTTAAACGCGCCGGTATAGAACCGGCTCAAAGAGCGGAATATCTGAATATTCTGCTCGGCATGGTTGCAGACGGAGAGGTGGATAACTCACCGGCGGCGCTCGGCTCGGCAATTGCGCGTTTAAAGGACAATAAGGTTTGACATGCGGCAAATAATGTTATAATATATAATGTAAACCACAAGAAATATTATTTAAGGCGGTGCAACACATGCGTAATATAATGCAGCTTAACTTCGGCTGGAAATACAAGCCCTCATTTTCACAGGATATGATTAAAAAATCCTACAAGGATGACGATTTTGACATCGTTGACATACCGCATACCAATCTCGAACTGCCCCTGAACTGCTTTGACGAGCGTTCGTATCAGTTCGTCAGCTGCTACCGCCGTCATTTTTCGCTGCCTTCCGGCAAGAAGCTTGAAGGCAAGCGCTATATATTGCATTTTGAGGGTGCGGCAAACTATTCAAGGGTTTATCTAAACGGCAAGCTTATAGGTGAGCATAAGGGCGCGTACACGCCGTTTTCGTTTGACATTACCGACGGCGTGGGCACGGATAACGTGCTGGTTGTCGAGCTTGATTCCTCTGAGCGCAAAGAGATACCGCCGTTCGGAAACATGGTGGACTACCTTGTTTACGGCGGAATTTACCGCGAGGTGTGGCTTGAGGAGATAAGCGAGGTTTACATCGCCGATGCGTTTGTGCGTACGTTTGATACCGCATACGCTAAGAAGCTTCTCGACATTGACCTGACCTTCTCCGAAAGCACCTCTGGCGTTATAAAGGCGGAGCTTTTTGACGGCGAGGAGCTTATCGGCTCAAAGCAGTGCGAGTTTGACGCAAGGGTGCTCAAGCTCAAGTGGCGCGTTTCCGGCGTGGAGCTTTGGGATATTGAAAATCCTAAGCTCTATACAATAAAATTCACTCTCAATTCGCAGCAGGACGAAAAGAGTGTGCGCTTCGGCTTCCGTGAGATGCGCTTTAAGCGCGACGGCTTCTATCTCAACGGCAAGCTTGTAAAGCTGCGCGGTCTTAACCGTCATCAGAGCTATCCCTACGTCGGCTATGCAATGCCCGCGTCGGCGCAGAAGGCTGATGCGGATTTGCTCAAAAACACGCTCGGCTTGAATATAGTAAGAACCTCGCATTATCCGAATTCGGTTCATTTTCTTGACCGTTGCGACGAAATCGGTCTTCTCGTGTTTACAGAGATGCCCAGCTGGCAGTATCTCGGCGAGGGTGAGTGGCGTGAAAACGCACTCGAAAATATACGCAGAATGATTGTGCGCGACAGAAATCATCCGAGCGTTATCCTCTGGGGTGTACGCGTGAACGAGGGTCAGGATTGCGACGAGTTTTATAAGCTTACAAACGAAACCGCTCACGCTCTCGACGATACGCGTCAAACGGGCGGAGTGCGCAATATGCCCCGCAGTCATCTGCTTGAGGATGTTTACACCTACAATGATTTCTCACATTCCGGTTCGGCAATACGTCTGCTGCCGGCGGCAGTGGTTACGGGCTTTACGGCTCCCTATCTTGTAACCGAGCACAACGGCCACATGTTCCCCACAAAGAGCTTTGACCGTGAGGAGCTTCGCAGAGAGCATACCCTTCGCCACACACGCGTGCTTGAGAGAATGTATGAAAACAAGCGCATATCCGGCGCGATAGGCTGGTGTATGGCTGATTATAATACGCATAAGGACTTCGGCTCCGGCGACAGAATCTGTTACCACGGTGTCACGGATATGTTCCGAATGCCCAAACTTGCCGCGGCAATTTATTCATCACAGCAGGACGACCATCCCTTTATGGAAGTCTCCTCAACCATGGATATAGGCGAATACCCCGGCAGCATGATGAGTCAGATATATGTTTTCACAAACTGCGACTATGTAAAGCTTTATAAGAACGGAAAATATACAAGTACGGCATATCCGGCAAGAGATAAGTTCCCCGCGCTTCCCCATCCTCCCGTGCTTGCGGACGATTTTCTCGGTGATGTGCTCACCTCGGTTGAAAATTTACCCGATGCGAGTGCAAAATATCTGAAAAATGCAATGGTTGCAGCTTCAAAATACGGCTTTATCATGCCTCCTCAGCACTATCTTGAGGCAGGGGCGGCAATAGTCGCAGGCAGGCTGAGCATCGGCAGAATGTATGATATAGTTACAAAATACGTTGCCAACTGGGGCGATGAGCAGGTTGAATATAAATTTGAGGGCTATAAGGACGGCGAGCTCGTAAAAACAATAACTAAAACCGCCGTAACCTCGGTGACGCTTGACGCGAGAGCGGACAGCGACACTCTCACCATAGGCGATACCTACGATGTAACCCGCATAGCCGTTGAGGCGCTTGACCAGAACGGGAACCGCACCCCCTATATTGACGCGGCTGTAAAGGTCTCAGTCAGGGGTCCGGTAAGCGTAATCGGTCCGACGGAATTCCCGCTTGTCGGCGGCGACAGGGCATTCTGGGTTCGCACCACCGGCGAAAAGGGCGATGCCGTTGTAACTCTCACATCAAAGGGCTTCAGCCCGGTGAAAATCAAGCTTACGGTAAACTGATAACCGTACAGGAGGAATTTAATTTTATGGAAAAGAAGACCTTTTATATAACCACCCCGATATATTATCCGTCCGATAAGCTGCACATCGGTCACGGCTACACCACCGTTGCGGCGGATGCCGAGGCGCGCTACAAGAGGATGTGCGGCTACGATGTGTTTTTCCTTACAGGTACGGATGAGCACGGTCAGAAAATCGAGGATAAGGCGAAGGCTGCCGGGGTAACTCCTAAGGCCTATGTAGATAATGTTGTTGACGGAATCAAAAAGCTCTGGGAGCTGCTTGACATATCCAACGATAAATTTATCAGAACCACCGATGAATACCACGAAAAAGCGGTTCAGAAGATATTTCAAAGGATGTATGACAAGGGAGACATCTATAAGGGCTATTATGAGGGCTATTACTGCAAGCCCTGTGAATCGTTCTGGACGGACACTCAGGCGGCGGACGGCAAATGTCCCGATTGCGGCAGAGAGGTCACAAAGGAGCGCGAGGAAGCATATTTCTTCAAGCTTTCCGCCTATGCCGACAAGCTTCTTGAATACTATGACGCGCATCCCGGCTTTATAGAGCCTAAAAGCAGACAAAATGAGATGGTCAACAACTTCATAAAGCCCGGACTTCAGGATTTGTGTATTTCACGCTCGTCCTTCAAATGGGGTATACCCGTGCCCGTCAATGAGGAGCATGTAATATACGTCTGGCTTGACGCACTTTCAAACTATATAACAGCTCTCGGATACGGTAGTGAGGATGAAACCCTCTATAAAAAATACTGGCCTGCCGATGTGCAGCTTGTGGGCAAGGATATAATCCGTTTCCACACCATATATTGGCCGGCATTTCTTATGTCGCTGGGCGAGCCGTTGCCCGAAAAGGTGTTCGGTCACGGCTGGGTGCTGCTTGAGGGCGGCAAGATGAGCAAATCCAAGGGAAATGTCGTTGACCCCGTGGTGCTCGCGGAAAGATACGGCGTGGACGCGCTGCGTTACTATCTTCTGCGCGAGGTTGCCTTCGGCTCGGACGGCGTATTCTCAAACGAAAACCTTATCAACCGTATAAACTCGGACCTCGCAAATGACCTCGGCAACCTTGTTTCGCGCACTGTTGCGATGGTAGGCAAATATTTCGGCGGAACAATTCCCGAAAACAGAGCGCCCGGCGAATTCGATGATGAGCTTATTTCTCTTGCCGCCGAGACCAAGCAGGCGGCTGAGGGCTGGCTCGACAAGCTGATGTTCTCAAACGCGCTTACCGATATATGGAAGCTTATATCCCGTACCAATAAATACATTGACGAAACCGCGCCCTGGACGCTCGCAAAGGATGAGAGTAACTCCGCAAGGCTTGCGGGTGTTATGTATAACCTGTGTGAGAGCATAAGAATAATTTCAGTGCTTATAGCTCCGTTTATGCCGAACACCTCTCCCGTCATACGCCGTCAGCTCGGTATTGACGAGAGCTGCCTGTGGGATGAGTGCGGAGTGTTCGGCAGGGAAAAGACCTATACCGTTGTTAAGGGCGACATAATTTTCCCGAGAATTGACCTTGAAAAGGAGCTTGCCGAGCTTGAGGCGAAGAAGGCGGAAAAAGAGCCCTGCAAGCCTGAGGGAATAGCGCAGATAGGCATTGAGGACTTCGGCAAGGTCGAGCTGCGTGTCGCCGAAATTAAGGACTGTGTGCCTGTCAAGCGTGCAAAAAAGCTTTTACAGCTTACGCTTGATGACGGCAGCGGTGCTCCGAGAACCGTGGCATCGGGTATAGCCGAGTGGTACGCTCCTCAGGATTTAATCGGCAAAAAAATAGTGCTTGTTGCAAACCTTAAACCTGCCGTTTTGTGCGGCGTTGAGAGCAACGGTATGATTCTTGCCGCCGACTGTGCCGAGAAGGACGTAAGGGTAATCTTTGTTGACCCCGATATGCCGTGCGGCGCAAAAATCAGATAAATAACATGTATAACAACATTTTTGATTCACACGCGCATTACTGTGACGAAGCATTTGATTCGGACCGCGAAAGCCTGCTCGCTTCCCTTGAGGAGGCGGGCATTTGCGGCGTTATGACCTGCGCGGAGGATATAAAATCCTCCGAAAGCAACATAGCTCTTGCACAGCGGTATGATTTTATATGGGCGGCTGCCGGTGTTCACGCACATGAAGCGTCAAATGCGGAGGAGGACTATCTGAGCGCGCTCGCGTCGCTTGTCGAAAATCCGCGTGTGCGCGCAGTAGGGGAGATAGGGCTCGATTATCATTACGACTTCTCGCCGCGTGAGGTGCAGAAGAAAATATTCGAGCAGCAGCTGGAGTTTGCGGTTGAACGTTCGTTGCCTGTCATAGTTCATGACCGTGAGGCACACGAGGATGTGCTGGAGCTTTTGAGAAAATACCGTCCCAAGGGTGTGGTGCATTGCTTTTCGGGCAGTGCCGAGCTTATGCGCGAGACAGTAAAGCTCGGAATGTATATCGGGCTCGGCGGCGCGGTCACCTTCAAAAATGCCAGAAAGCCCGTCGAGGTTGCCGCGCAGGTGCCTTCCGAATATCTTCTTATTGAGACGGATTCCCCCTATATGACTCCGGTACCGTTTCGCGGAAAGCGATGCGACTCGCGGCTGATACCGTATACCGCCGAGGCAATAGCGCTTGCGCGCGGATGCACGGCACAGGAGGTTCTTGATATTACCGCGGAAAACGCACGGCGGCTGTTTCTTGAATAAAAAAGCGCTCCGTTTCACTCAGGTGAAACGGAGCATTTTGTTTATCTTAACAGGCGTTTTGCGTTATTCCTCGCTTATTACTCTTCGTTCGTTAAGCTCCTTGAGAGCCTTTTCCTTTTCCGCGCCGACAAATTTAAACCATTTCATCGGTATTGAGGCAAGCAGCATGCTTATTGAAGGCACGAGGGCGAGGCATATGAAAATAACGGTTTTCACCTTGTAGGATTGCTCGGTGCCGTCCGGAAGCTCTGCTATAAAGCCCTCTGCGCCCCACAGCCTTGAGGTCATACCGAGCACAAACGGCATAACGGCGCTTGCAATTCCGCTTCCGAGCTTGCTTGAGAAGGTGTTCACCGCAAGGCAGATACCCTCGGCACGCTTGCCTGTTTTCCATTCGAGATAGTCCACGCAGTCCGCAACAAGAGCCACAATAAGAATATTATATGCTCCGAGAGGTATTCCCGAAACGAACAGGAAGGGGAGCAGCGGAAGCAGGTCGAATTTGACAGCCATGCCGACTATGAAGAATATCATGTCAGCCACGAAGCCGAAAAGTGCGATGCCGATGGCAAGCTGCTTGTAGTTGAACTTTCTCATGAGCTTGGGCATTGCAAGCATTGCCGGGAACATTCCCGCACCTATGAGAGCGGCTCCGAGCAGTGATTTCATACCGTCAACCGTTGAGTTGCTTGAGTAGAATACGCTTGCTGCGGCATAGCCGTAGGCACTTTGCACCATATATCTTCCGAAGCAGAGTATTGCAAATAATCCGACAAGCAGCAGAGGCTTGTTCTGTGCAAGAAGATGCAGGTTGTCGCCGAGTCCGGGCTTCTTTTCGTCCTCGTCTACACGTATTCTTTCGGTGGTTACGAAATATGTAAGGAGGAAGGGCACGGTAAACACAACAAGCATTACAAGCAGTGTCGGCAGGAAGCCGGGCTTGAATTTGTTGTCGCTTATAAACAGATACAGCAGATACGGTAACGCGCCGCCGATGCTGTTAAAGAGTCTTGCGCGGGAGAGGAAAACGGCTCTCTCCGAGTTGTTCGGCGTCATAGCAGACGGCAGCCCCCAGAACGGGACATCGGTTATTGTGTAGGTCAAATCCCACATGAGATAGCCGCATATTGAGAATGCGAGCTTTGCACCGGTGCCGAGCGAATCGGGAACAAGAAACAGTGCTGCGGTTGAAAGTGCCATAAGGAAGGGCATAAATAAAAGATAGGGGCGCATTTTTCCGCTTTTAAGGCGTGTACGGTCAACGATGGTGCCCATAATCGGGTCATTCACCGCGTCCCAGATGCGCACAAATATCATTGCCGAGCCGAGCAGCACGCCGTCAATTCCAAGCTCGTATACACAGAACATGGTATGAAAGGTTGTGACGATGGCGTAAATAGCACCCTGTCCGCCGGCGGCGGAGCAATAGCCGACCTTTTCTTTCTTTTTCAGATAGGTCTTTTCGGCATCTTGCCGGACTGTTTTTGTGCCTGTTGACAAAAAGCATCTCCCCTTTGTTGTTTTCTCCTGCTCTATTATATAACAAACGGCAAGGCATTTTCAACATAAATATTTTCCTTTACGTCCGGCGCATAAAAAGAGCCGTAACAGACGGCGGCGAAAAAAATAATCGACCTGTTTCTCCGTCCGGAGAAGCAGGTCGATGTGTTGCCGAAAGAGGCTTATTCGCTTTTTACGCTGTCCCACAGGCTGTTCATAAGGTCAAGTGAAGGCTGGGGAAGGTTTGTGAATATCTGTGTTTTGGGCTGCTTATCCTGCGTGGGATAAAGGATTTCATTCTGATAATAGGTGTATTCGGTGTTGTTTATAACCTTTGTGTTCGGGCTTGCATAGCAGATGTATTCGGCGTTTGCAAGTGCCGTTTCCTCTTCAAGAAGGAAGTTAATGTAAAGCACTGCGGACTCCTTGTTTTTGCTGCCCTTGAGTATGCAGGCGGCATCGACGAAGTAGTTGACACCCTCACTCGGATATACAAACGCAAGGTCGGGATTTACACTGACCATTGAGAGAAAATCGCCGGCGTAATAGGGTGCAAGATAGGCTTCGCCGGATTCCATCTTGTTGAAGACCTCGTCGTTGACATAGGAGGGCTTTATGGACTTTTGCGCCTTGAGCTTTTCGGCTGCGGCATTCCAGTCCGCCTCGGCGGTGGTGTTATAGTCAATCCCGAGGATGCTCTGCGCTATTGCGAATGCATCGCGGGGATTTGCAAACATGAGCGTTTTGCCGCTGTAATTTGCATCCCAGAGCGCCTCCCAGCTTGTGGGGGCGGGGGAGACATACTTTGTGTTGTAGATAAGCCCGACCATACCGACGTTGTAAGGCACGGAATATTCGTTGTTCGGGTCATAGGGCTGATTGAGATACTTCTCGGATATGTTTGAGTAGTTGGGGATGTTCGAGAAATCTATTTTTTCGAGCATATCCTCTGAAATCATGCGCTCAATCATATAGTCCGACGGAATAACGATATCGTAATTCACTCCGCCGCCCTTGAGCTTGGCATACATTGCCTCGTTGTTGTCATAGGTGTCATATACGACCTCGATGCCGTATTTTTTCTCGAATTCGGCGTTTACATCGAAGCTGCCGTCCTCACCGTCCGAGATGTATTCACCCCAGTTGTAGACATAGAGCTTTTTCGCAGGCTCTGAGGAACAGGATGCAAGGGTAACAAAAAGCATGGAAAGAATGCAGACAAAGCAAAGAGTTTTTTTCATTGGAATCATTCCTTTCATTTTTTCAGATAGCGTCGATAAAATATATTTACACCCTGTCACGGCTATCTTTTGAATTTTTGCTTTCGCTTCGCGCCTGAGCGAAGTTATAGAGTATAAGCAGGATAAGTATTCCGGCAAAAATCAGCGAGGAAAGAGCATACATGTCGGGCTTCACGCGCTTCTTTGTCATGGAGAATATCGCTATGGGCAGTGTTTGGAAGCCGGGTCCGCTTGTGAAATAGGATATTATGAAATCGTCAAGCGACAGCGTGAACGCCATTATAAGCCCTGTTACAATGCCGGGCATTATCGTAGGCAGCACGGCCTTGAAAAAAGCCTGTGCGGGTCTGCAGCCGAGATCCTCCGCCGCCTCCGCGAGGTTTGAGTCCGTCTGGCGCAGCTTGGGAAGCACCGAGAGGATAATGTAGGGGAGGTTGAAAGTGACGTGGGCTATAAGCAGAGTTCCGAAGCCGAGCACCGCCTCGTCCGTGACGAGCTTACCCACGAATACAAAAAGCAGCATCATGGAAATACCGGTTACTATCTCGGGATTCATCATCGGAATGTTGGTCACACTCATTACGCCTGTGCGCAGCGGGCTTTTCTTCCACTTGTCAAGTCCGACAGCGGCCGCGGTGCCGAGCACCGTTGAAAAAACCGAGGACGCAACAGCAAGTATGAGCGTGTTATAAAGTGCACGCAGGGTTGCCTCGTCATGGAACAGCCGTTCGTACCATTTCAGCGAGAAGCCGGTCATTACAGCCGTGCTTTCAGAGGAGTTGAACGAGTAGATAATCATAACCACTATCGGGGCATACAGAAAAAGGAACACAAAAAACATATAGAGCTTTGAGGGGGCTTTCATTTTCATATAACCATTCCGCCTCCCTCATCGTTATCCGTAAAGCGGTGCATGACAGCCATGCATACGAGTATGAGCACCATCAGCACCAGCGAAAGCGACGCGCCGAGGTTGTAGTTGTATGCCTGCTGGAACTGACGCTCGATAGTGTCGCCGATAAGGTCAAAGGCTCCGCCGCCGAGCTTCTGGGATATATAGAAGGTGCTCACAGAGGGGACGAATACCATCGTTATTCCGGAAACCACTCCGGGCATGCTCAACGGAATGACAACCTTTTTTATAACATTGAAGCGGTTGCTGCCGAGGTCCTCCGCAGCCTCTATAAGGCTCCGGTCAAGCTTGGTGAGGATTGAATATATCGGCAGTATCATATACGGCAGGAAGTTGTATATCATACCGAGTATGACCGCTCCGCCCGTGTTTATCATGTGAAACGGACCGATTCCGAGCTTGCCGAGAATCGCATTTATAAGCCCGGTATCCTGTAAAAGAGCCATCCAGGAGTAGGTGCGGATAAGGAAATTCATCCACATCGGCAGCATTATCAGAAGAATCATGGTGCGCTGCACATTTGCCCCGGATTGTGAGAGGATGTATGCGAAAGGGTAAGCGATAAGCAGACATATAACGGTAGCTATCAGCCCGAAGGTTATCGAGCGGACAAAAATCTCTGTGTAGTTGCTCAGCGCTTTTATGTTTGCAAGGGTGAAAGCACCGGCGGCATCGGTGAATGCGTAGTATACAACAAAAAACATGGGCGCAACAATGAAAAGCGCCGACCACGCAACATAGGGGGAGGCGATAAGCCTTGCTTTAAGAGAGGAACGCTGCTGCATACGCTTATTCCTCCTCTGACTCGTTCGGCTCGGAAAGCTCGTCGAACTCCTCGCTGAAGCTTGAAAAGTCGCCGTAAAGCCCCGAGTACTCGGATTTTTTCATTATGTGTATGGCGTCCGGCTCGATGTAAAGCCCGATAACGCTTCCTTCGGGCTGAAAATCGGTGGTTTGAATCATCCACTTGAAACCGCCGATGTCAACAATTATCTCAAAGTGTACACCCTTGAAGGTCACCGAGGTAACAACGCCCTTGAGCATGCCCTTGTCGGGAGTAACCACATCGACGTCCTCCGGACGTACAACAACATCAACCGCCTCATTTAAGGCAAAGCCCTCGTCGAGGCAGACGAACCTGTGACCGGAGAATTCAACAAGCCTGTCCTTGCGCATTATACCGTCAAGGATGTTGCTCTCGCCGATGAAATCGGCAACGAAGGCGTTCTTAGGCTCGTTATAAACATCAAGGGGAGTGCCTATTTGCTGAATTATGCCGTTGTCCATAACCACGATGGTGTCGGACATCGAAAGCGCTTCCTCCTGGTCGTGGGTAACGTATATGAAGGTTATGCCCAGGCTTTGCTGAATGTTTTTAAGCTCAACCTGCATGTCCTTGCGGAGCTTCAGGTCAAGCGCTCCGAGCGGCTCGTCAAGCAGAAGTATGCGCGGCTTGACTACGAGGGCGCGCGCTATGGCGACACGCTGCTGCTGACCGCCGGAAAGTGAGTTTATGTTGCGCTTGTTAAAGCCCTTGAGGTTTACAAGATCAAGCATCTCCTCGACCTGCTGCTTTATCTGCTCCTCAGGGAGCTTTTTTATGCGCAGACCGAAAGCCACATTCTCAAATACATTGAGATGTGAAAAAAGAGCATAACGCTGAAAAATGGTGTTAACCTGCCTCTTGTGAGGCGGCACACCATTGATTTTTTTGTTCTCGAATATAATATCTCCTGAGTCCGGCTGAACGAAGCCCGCTATTATGCGAAGGGTAGTAGTCTTTCCGCAGCCGGACGGCCCCAGAAGAGTGATAAACTCCTTATCGCGTATATAGAGGTTGAGGTTTTTGAGTATCTCGTTTCCGCCCAGGGATATAGATATGTTTTTCAGGTCGATAACGACATTTTTTTCCAATTATGCAGCCCCTCTCCGTAAAAAATACAAAACTTGCTTTAATAAAGGATAGTAGATAACAATAATAGAGGTAAACCTCAAAAAAGTCAACATTTTTTTGAAAAATCTCTTGCAAATTTCAAATCTTTATGCTAATATATAGCACGTTGTCCGGGTGTAGCGCAGTTGGTAGCGCGCTTGACTGGGGGTCAAGAGGCCGTGAGTTCAAGTCTCGCCACTCGGACCAGAAAAAGGCACTTGCTTTTGCAAGTGCCTTTTTCAATGAAATTTGCCCTTTGGGCAAGTGAAATAGTCTCCGCAAGTCAAGCCTTGCTTGACTGTGAAATATTTGCTCCGCAAATGTGAAATACGCCGCGGCGTGTGAAATTGCGCTGGCGCGCAGTGAAATTGCTGCGGCGGGTGGGTGGATTTAATTTCACCGAAAGCATAGCTTTCGATTTCACCAATGGCGAAGCCATTGATTTCACATTTGCCGTAAGGCAAATATTTCATTAAACGTGTTCCGGCGTAATCATTCGTGTATTTTTTTCCTATTCGTCGTAAACCTACATAGGAGTTATGACTTTTTACGAAGGTAAATAAATTTCAATTTAAATTTGTGTGAATTTACATCATCAACACTATATTATTAGTGTTGCTCGCGAACATAAAAACACGCCCTCCCCGAAATGGTAGCTTCGGGGAGGGCATGCGTTAAGTTTTTGGGATTACTTGATAAACCGGAATTTGTGCGCTTTCGCGCAAATGAATAATGAAGTCGCTACGCTAATGAATAATGAATAATTTCGGGTGCTGCGCACGGCATTATAATCGGGTGCGGGTGTCCCGCCTACAATTATTCACTATTCATTAATTTGTGCGCGCACGCACAAATTCCGATTTGTCGATGAATTAAACTCCCCACCAACCGGAAGTTGTCGAGATTATTTTATATAATCCACATCTTGTCTGTAACCATATACCGTTACAATACTATCTTGAATATCTCCGGGAACATGTATTTTTTTTAGATTATCCATAACATACTCGCGATTTGTATCGGTTAACTCAATTTGAAGCCAATTTATTTTTGAGGTATTTTGATATGCGCAGCCAAATAATTCCCATTCATTACTCCAATTACTGGTTGTGCCATCAGCGTATTGTGTCCTATAGAAAATGTCAAGGGTTTTATTAATGTTTTGACTTTGATAATAGAACGCTTTAAATATCTCCAACCATTTCGTGTCATTCATTTATGTCTCCTCCGCAAATTCTGATTTGTTGAGCATACTGATTGCCGCGATAGGAAGAATTTTTCGGCTTAATATGAGTAAGTAATCGGTTGCAATGATTTATAATATGAAGCCGTTCTCGGCTTGATTGTGATTTTTCTGCTACTCAATTGTATTGAGCCGAGATTACCTAAATCAGAGGTTTCGGGCAATTCCGATTCAAACAATAAGGAGTTATTTGAATCGTAAATCTTTAATACAGGATGATAAAGTAAATCATCCCCATATCTAAGATATATCAACGCCGTTCTGTTTTTTGTTCGGGTCTCTTTGAACTTCATTGTCATTAATTCACCCTGTGATACAGCAATCTCAAAACAATCAATAATTAATTGCTTATCAACAGAAGTTTGACAAAAGCATTCGATAAGCACTTTTTTTACAATGTCCAGTATTTCTGATGTCATTTGAGTTTTGCCCAGTTTCTCAAATAGCTCTTCACTTATTTGTACATCATAATAGCGATACCACGGATGATAGCTATCAACACTGCGTTTTGACGGCTTAATACCGCCATCAACAGCACAAGTTGTCAGGTTGAGATATAAATGCGTATAATTTCCAAGTGAAAATCCGTTTTCCTGCAATTTCATCAAAACTCTATGAACTGCTATGCTTGCGTTATCATCAAAACCTGAAGGCAATGAATTGCCATCAATATTTTCAACATTGCTTTTGTACAGACGAATATCACTAATGATTTTCATTTGTTTTTATCTCCACAAATTTTAATTTGTTGATTAGTTGACAACCCATGAGTATGTTACCATATTTTCTGACAGATTGCAAATGACACTGAGACAAAAGAAAACTCTCCCGTAATGCCGTTTACGAGAGAGAATGTCTAAAGAATGTTTTCAGATTTAATCGGATATGTATTCCGGCTGCGTTAATAAGACTAAATTCTCAGTGTTGCTCGCGGACATAAAAATACGCCCTCCCCGAAATTGTGGTTTCAGGGAGGGCACGCGTTGAATTTAAGGAGGTTACCTTGATAAACCGGAAATTGTCAAATGAATAGTTACACAAATACTTCTCGCAATCCATTTATTCTTATTGCGTCAAGTTCCTCTGCAGTTAAAGTTTCACACTCGAATAGCCGGAGGTATTCTTTTGATACATCACTATCAAAAATCAGTATATCATCAGAATTAATCGTGACGTCTACTCCAGAACGAAACAACTTTTGAATTGGATGGTATTTCATCTCTGTCACTCTTCCAAGTTTTATATTACTTGTAGGAGTTATATTAAGACGAATCTGGTTTTCTCTTAAATACCTCATAACGTTATCTGATTTTACCGCTGCTATGCCATGCTGTACTTCATCAAGTTCTAATAATTCGACACCCCTAAAAATATCCTCAGCCTCGCCCCATTCACCGATATGGGCTTTTAGACGCAACCCATTTGTTTTAGCTAATCTGTAAATTGGAATAAAATTCTCTATTGGTTGTGCCAATTCATCACCATATAAATCAATGGAATAGAATGAATCTATACCCCAAAAGTGTTCAAGGCATTGCATCAGGTAATCAATCGAACAATGCCTTGACAACCCTATTTGCAGACGGAGTTGTACCTCAGGAGCAATTCTTTTATTCGATTCAGTAAATGCTTCTACCAATTCATAGATGTCATTATGAAAGTACTCACTTAACCCCCAAACATCTTCTCCGATTTCAAGCACCTTAATTCCGTCTTTCTTTGCTTGAAAAAAAGTTGCATCAATTAACAGTTTTCGCATTTCTTTGCTGTTGAATTTTTCTCCTAAATATTTGTCGTTCCAATCGTGCATATCCTTCATGGATGGCAATATTCCCTGAAAAGAAGGAATGCTGATTCCGGTTGCCGCTTTGATAAAACTGCGACATCCTCCTAAAACAAAATGATTATGCAAATCGCTTTTTGGTATTTGTCTAATTGTATGTATATCATGCTCATTTAGTGCGCTAATAAATTTGTCGGAAAATGCATCTTTCATTTTTATTCTTTCTCCACCATAAATTTCAATTTGTCGATGAATTAAACTCCCCACCAACCGGAATTTGTCGGGATAAACTATACGTTTAATTCGGTAAAGCCTAATTTACTTATAATTTGTTGCATTATATAATTGTCTTCTTCAGTTCTAATCGTGGGTATAATGTTGTTCGCACATATATATTTCAAAACGAATTTGCAGAGCTGGTGTGCATAACCACGATTTCTATATTCCTTTACTGTTCTTACATCAGCAACTTCCCATGCCCTTTCTGAATATTTTTCAACAGCTGCACGGGCAACCATTATATCATCAACAAAAAAACCAGCATACATATCGCCATCCTTGTATAATTTATTCCATACACTCTGCGGTAGTTTTTTTGTCCACATAAAGCAAGATGCTTTTTAAAGATACTATACTCATCAACTGACAACCAACGGACATGATCGTCAATGGAATCTATCATTGCATTTTCATTCGTAAAACTGTAAATTATTTCTGACATGATAACACCCTTTTTCGTTTTTTCAATTTTTAGGCAAATCCCGATTTATCGCTCCGTTCAGCTTCCCGGCAGAACAAAAGTTATCTGTGATTTTTCATCAGCTTTTCGCTGCATATTTTAAGCTGAAATCCTTTTTCGTCGGCGGGTGCGCCGCTTATATCGGCATATGCGGCATATACTTCCAAGCCTCGCTCACGAAAAATCTGTTCAAGCTCATGCTTCGTGTACAGCCTTGTGGGATTTCCATACAGTATTTCCGGCTTCGCAAGCGGCACACCGTAGGCAAAATCCAATTGACCGTATAACGAAATGCGAGTGTCGGGGTTCCAATCAAAAGCCGAGAGAGTCAGTCCGTGTGTTCCGGCTTCCCACAGCTGCTGCGGAAAATGTGCGTGAGCGTAATCGCCGCTTTGGACATCAATAAAGCTTTTTCCGCCGGGCTTGAGAGCCTTAGAAATTACATCGAAGATTTTCAGGTTTTCCGCGTCGGTTTCCAAATAACCAATGGCTCCGTCTGCCATATTAAGGACTACATCAAACTCATTTTCATAATGCACATTCCGCAAGTCCTCACAGAAAAATTCGGCTTGCAGATGCTCCTTGACAGCGTTTTTGTTGGCATCATCCACATATGCCGGGGTAATGTCTACGCCGACCACGCGATAGCCTCGCCTTGCCAGCTCTAAGCTATGACGCCCATAGCCGCAGGCTAAATCAAGAACTTTTTCGGTGCCTTTCAGCTCCAGCACCTTTTCGAGGAAATCCACTTCGCTTACAGTGTTTTCTGTCCAGGATTGCTTCTTGATGTCCAGCGTCCAACCGTTTTTATACCAATCACTTCTGTTTGCCTTCATAGATGTCGCTCGCTTCCGTAAATTCTTGTCTGTCAATGAATTATCCTGTGATTATGTTACCATATTTTCTGTGCGATTGCAAATATCGCTTACACAAGAAAAGTCGCGTGGGCGGCTTTTTCTTTTTCGGTTTCTCGAAGCTCCTCTATGCGCTTCAAGGCGATTTTTTCGGCGAAAAGATAAAGGTCAGAGAGGAGGGGAGAGAGATAAAAAACTTATATCTTATGATTGAAATTGTACGCACAAACGACTATAATTGTCATAGTTTTATAAAAAGGAGATTTACTCATGGAGTACATTTCTACAAAAGAAGCTGCTGAAAAATGGAGTATTTCACTGCGCCGTGTTCAACGGCTTTTACACGAAAACCGTGTGCCCGGAGCAAAAAAATACGGGGTGTCATGGCTGATACCGGCTGATGCCGAAAAGCCCTCCGACCCCCGGAGAAATAAAAATCAGATTTCCGAAAATGCATCGGGGTGTTTTCTGCTGACTCCGGTGTCATTCTCCAAGCGGAATCCCGATGCTGTCGGAAGCGCGCTTCCGACGTGCTACCGCGTGTTACTTGAGGCGGACACAGCCTATCGCCGTGGTAATCCTAAGCCTGCGATGAGTTTGTGGAGGAGTATCTCAGCGGATGATTCGTCAATGCTGACCGTCGCAACAATTGCCACCGTGGCGGCAATCAGCGCGGGAGATTTCACCCTTTATAACGATATACAGAAAGTCTTGCAAAATCAAACGGCGAAAACGAAGGACAAGCGGATAATTGCGATGCTTAGTCTTCCTTCGGCACTCGCTGCGGTTAGCATGTCCGCAATCAGCATGACGCCTCAATGGCTAAAAGACGGCGATTTTTCACTGTTTGAGCGCGAGCATATTCCGTTTCTGTTGTACCTTTACGCGCTTCATCTGCGCAATACCGATAATAAAAGCGCAGTTCTGTATACGGCCAAGACCTCCTATGAACTGTGCGCGCAAACGAATAGTTTCACGTGGCTTGACGTATACAATTTGGTGCTGTGCGCCCAAGCCTGCTTTGACCTGGGCGATAAGGAGCAGGCAAAGGAATATCTGCTGTGTGCGATGAAGCTCGGGATTCCTGCGGGATTTATCGCCCCGTTCGCCGATTATCTCGGTACGCTTGGCGGGCTTGCAGAAACCTGTCTTGAAGCGTATTATCCGCACTATAAAACGCCCGTTATTGAGCTGTGGAGCCGCTCCTTCAAAAACTGGATGACCTTTCACAACCAATTCACCGGCGCAAACATCACCACAATTCTTACCCCTCAGGAGTATCAGCTTGCACGGTATATAGCTCACGGCGCGTCCTATGCGGAGGCGTCAGAGCAGATGAACCTGTCTGTCGGGCGTGTGAAAAACATACTGCTTGAGGTTTACAGCAAGCTGTATATCAACAAAAGAAGCCTGTTAGCTCGATTTGTGACCTGAAAAAAGCATCCGTTTTCGGATAAAAACGGCACTTCACAATTAAACAAAAAACGCTTATGATAAGGCTGTCTTGAGTTTTTTACCGGAGGGAGAGCGTGCATATGAGCGATATACAAAATGCAAAAAGCATGGACGGTACGCTGTATCGCATCTTTCGCTGCTTCGGCAGGGAGTTTCCCGTTTATTACCAATACAGCGATGAGGACAATAACGCTATACCGGACTATCCGGACTTCGAGGTGAAGCCGCAATACACGGATGACGGCATGCCTTTTGCACTTGCGTCTCAGGCGGGCTGCGAATATTTCGAGCCGGACACGGCGGGGGACGCTTTGGCTAACGAATGCGGTTGTTGCAAATATTTTCGTACCGAAGCGGATTTCTCATTATTTGGCATTTGCACAAACAATAAACAAAGGCTTCAAACAGAAAAAAGCATTTTATAAAAGCGGGAGGATTAACCATGAAGAAAAAATTATTGGCAATACTGCTGTGCGGTTGCATGCTTGTGTCGTTATTCCCGGCAACGGCATTTGCGGTTCCGGCAGAGAGCTGGGCAGACTACGCCGACGCAAGCTGGTTGGGCGATTATTCAACAACAAATTGGATTATTGAGGACGAAGATGACCTTGCGGCGTTCGCCGCGACTGTGAACAGCGGTAATGATTTTTCCGGAAAAACCGTCACTCTCGTCAATGACCTCGAAATGAGTGCCCACGCCTGGACGCCCATCGGAAATAATGAAGCTGTTACAAATCGTTTCTCCGGCACCTTTGAAGGTAACGGGCACAGCATCAGTAACCTGTATTATGACGGCGATTCCCCATATGTCGGCCTTTTTGGCTATGTGTACGGCGCAACAATTAAAAATGTGAGCATTGAAGACTGCAACTTCAGAAGCAGTGTCATCGACATTAACGCCCATGTCGGCGGCGTGGCGGGCAGCAGTAATAACAGCACCATCACCGACTGCAGCACAAGCGGCAGCGTCAGCGGCAACTCGAACAATTCCATAAAAGCCGGAGGCGTGGTGGGAGATGGCAGTAACAGCACAGTTACCGATTGCTGCAACAGCGGCAGCGTCTCCGCCTCGGGCAGCTCGTATTGCAATGCCGGCGGCGTGGTGGGCTGTGACTACGGCAGCACAGTAGCCAATTGCTCCAACATCGGCAGCGTCTCCGCTTCGGGCAGCTCAAGAAATTATGCCGGCGGCATGGCAGGCAATGCCAGCGGCACCACAGTCGTCAATTGCTCCAACATCGGCAGCGTCTCCGCTTCGGGTAGTTCATATAACAGCGCCGGCGGTATGTCCGGCTACAACGACAACTACGCTGTTTTTAACAACTGCTTTAATACCGGCAGCGTCTCCGCCTCCGGCGGCTCACAGAACCGAGCCGGCGGTATAGCGGGCTATAACTTTTACGACTACAATAATAAAGATACTATCGCCATAATCAATTGCTACTATTTTAACATAAGCACTTCATTCGGTATAGGCAACAATAGTCCCGACACCGCCGGAGCGACCACTGCTCTTCCCGAATCGCAGATGAAGGCGGGTAAGAATGAAATAGACGGAACCGATTGGGTGTCGATTACCGTAGGAAGCACGGATACAGGTAAGACCTCACTCGTAGACGCCCTGAACATCGGTGCGGCGAAATATAACGCAACGAATCCCGCCGTACCCGCCTCCAGGTGGGAGCGGATTTACAGTGAAAACAACGGATATCCCTTCTTGGATTCATCCATAAGCTGGGCAGACTACATCGACACAAGCTGGTTAGGTGATTACTCCTCAACAACCGATTGGATTATTGAGGATGAAGATGACCTTGCGGCGTTCGCCGCGGCGGTGAACGGCGGTAATGATTTTGCAGGCAAAACCGTCACTCTCGTCAATGACTTAGACATGAGTGCACACATCTGGACGCCCATCGGAATGAGCTATACTCTCGCCGACCGCTTCAGAGGCACCTTCGACGGTAACGAAAAAACCATCAGCGGTTTGAATTATGACGGCGGCGACTTTTTGGTCGGTTTGTTCGGAAATGTACAGGGCGGTACAGTAAAAAATGTAAACGTGACGAACTGCACTTTTTGCAACCGCGGAAGTCCATTTGCAAAGACCGGCGCTATTGCGGGCGCTTTAACGATTGAGGGCACGCAGAAAGGCATAATCAGCGGCTGCAATGTTGATGTACAGATTTCGGCTGTAACCGATGCTCTTCAAATCAATCTCGGATGCATAGCAGGCACTTCAAACAACAGCATTATTACCGACTGCGCAGGCACAGGCAGTATTTCTTCTACATCGGTCATTAATACCAACAGCATTGTTTCCATCGGCGGAATAGTGGGCTACAGCTACGGCAGTGACATTGTTAATTGCTCTAACAACGCAAGCGTCACAGGCCTTGAAAGCTCGGGCAGCACAAGCAATGTCGGCGGTATCGTGGGTGACGGCTACAGCGGCTCGACCGAAATCGGCAGAGTTATCAATTGTCGCAACAGCGGCGACGTTTCGGCGTCGGGCGGTGATGTCTGTTGTGTCGGCGGTGTTGTCGGCAATATGAAAAGCAACAGCGGTGACGTCAAGGTGATTTCAAACTGTTACAGCATCGGCAACGTTACAGCCGCGGGTAGCGCAACAAGCCTTGCCGGCGGTGTAGTGGGCAAAAATGAGAACGCCATCATCACAAGCTGTTACTATTTGGATACAAAAGCTTACTTCGGCATAGGCAACAGCAGTCTCAACACAGCCGGAGAGACAACTGCCCTGCCCGAGTCGCAGATGACCGCGGAGCGCGATTCGCATATGTTAGAATCCCACCCGGATTGGGTGACAATCATCGTAGACGATGCAACAATAGCTGCTGGTTCCCTTGTGTTTGCCTTGCTCTACGGCGCAAAACAATATAACCTAACAAATCCCGCCGTACGCGCCTGCATGTGGACGCAGTCAGTCGGCGAGAACAACGGCTACCCCACCCTCGCGCCTGTGACCATCACAACATCGGCGCTCTCGGACGGCGCTGTGGATACGACGTATTCCCAAACACTTGCCGTAGCACCTGCGGGGGACGGCTTAACATGGACAATTACCGACGGAGCGTTGCCCTCAGGGCTGCAGCTCGACGAGAGCACCGGCACGATTTCGGGCATTCCTACTACAGCCGGAGTCTCAACCTTTACGCTGAAAGCCGAAAACAACGGCTATGACAGTGAAACAAAGCAGTTGAGCATTACGGTGTGCTCTGAGCTTGAAATCACCGTACAGCCTATAAGCCAAACCATCGGTAAGGGCGACACAGCTACCTTTACAGTTGAAGCAACGGGTTATCCGGTACCTTCTTATCAGTGGCAGGTTTCAACCGACGGCGGCTCAAGCTGGAATGATGTAACAGACGGCACCGGCGGCGACAGCGCAAGCTACACCACGCCGTATTGCGACTTGAGCATGAGCGGCAGACAATATCGTTGCTATATTGAAAACCGTCTGGACGACATCACAACCAACGCCGCGACGCTGACGGTTCTCCCCAGCTACGGCATGGATTTCACATTAAGCAACGCAACCTGGGGCGGATTTTTGTATTATGATTTCACCGCAAACGATGCCGCGGACCCTGACGGTAAATGGAGCTGGGACGCTTCGGACAAAATACTTACCCTCAACGGGTTCAGCTTTTCCACTGTTGCGGCGACAGCGTTAAAGGTTCCCGACAATACAACCATCATCGTCTCCGGTGACAACACTATAACGACTAATTGCAGAACTGATGCTATAGTCATAACAGCAGCCGGAACTCCCCGTGCTTCGATAAAATTCGAGGGCGACGGTACACTCCTTGTTTCGGAGGAGGGAACAGATAACACAGCGGGAATCTACGCCCTTAAAGTCGGCGGTGATGCCGAATTCTCCGGTGGCACCTTCACCTTCACAACAAGGGGCGCCTCAACAACCTCGTCGAGTTACGGTATCTGTGCCGGAGGGACGATAACTGCCAAGAACTGCACGTTAAATGCTCTCGGCGGAGCATCGACGGGAAATAACAGCGCGGGAATAATCTGTAATAATGTGCTTGTCGGAGACGAAGCTGTTGTATACGCTGCGGGCGAGGGCAAGGCAATAGTCACAATGGAGAAAATCACAGTCGTTGAAGCGACAGTCACAGGCAGTGAAACGCCCTACGCTGACGCGTCGGCTCTTACAAGCGCCAAGATAATGCCATTGGCTTCAGACCCGGACCGTAACGGAGTTTTCATGGGCGCGAACGGAACAGGAAACGCCGCTAAAACCGTAAAGCTTGTGGGCGCAACAGAGGTTGACTTCATGACCCTCACAGCTAACGGTTCCGACACCGCGCTTACTACAGAGCTGACACTTACCTTCAACAAGGACATAGCGGGTCTGACGGTTGACGATATCACCGTTACGGGCGCAACGAAGGGGGCGCTGACAAAGCAATCCGGCACGGGAGTCTACAAGCTCACAATATCGGACATCACCGTTGAAGAGAACGGAAAGGTGAACGTAACAATCGAAAAGGGCGGCTTCATATTCACGCACGGAATCCGGGAAGTGCGGGTATATATGCACATATGGGAAGAAATCCCGGCGGTAATCTCCACCTGCTTTACTCAGGGCAACAATCGGTATTTCTACTGCTCGGATTGCGACAAATATTATAAAGAGGATAAAAAGACGCCAACCACTGTCGAAGCCGAAACACTCTCTTTCGCCGAGCATAATTACGGTACACTGATAACCGAGACTCCGGCGACACATTTCGCACCCGGAATGAAAGAGCATTATAAATGCTCGGTTTGCAACCAATTCTTTAATGCCTCAAAGACGAAGGTTACCGTAGCCTCTCTTGAAATTTCCGTTATTCCTCATTCATACGGTTCGGTGGTATCTCACAATAACGGTACGCACACAAAAACCTGTGCCTGCGGCGACACGGTAACCGAGAGGTGCGCCTGTGTCGATGTTGTTACAGAGCCCACCTGTACCGAGGGCGGCTATACAAGACACACCTGCCCCCTTTGCAATTACTCATATATCAATGCACGCACCGAGGTAACGGGGCACACCTTCGGCGAATGGGTAGACAATAATGACGGCGGATTCCTGACGCTTGCAACACATTCGCGCACCTGCACCGAGTGTGGTTGTGTTGAAACCGAAACCATCCCCGGCACGGCGGAATACACAACAATATTTGCGAATATGGGCGTTTTACTGAAGCTCTTTAACGAAATTGCGGCAATTGTTCAGATGATAATCAACTTGACAAAATAAACGGACAGTTAAAAAAAATAAAAAGCAATCGCCGCGTTGAGTTTTACCTCAACGCGGCGATTGTTGGATATGCTATAATGACTCTTGTTGAAAAAAGCAAGGGTTTGTGCTATGCTGTATTTATAAACTGCTTAATGCGACTCCGACACCTTAACGAAGACAAAGCGTCGAAAAAATAGCAGGGCTAAGGAGAGATGACAATGGATAAGCCTGTTTTACGGTTTAATAAGAACGGACATTTCAGGGTGCTGATGTTTTCGGATTTTCATGCCGGTGCGGATTGCAGCCCTAAGGTGACGCGGGGTATAGAGGCGCTGATTGAAAACACAAATCCTGATTTTGTTATGATAGGCGGCGACCAGTGCCTTGGCCGGGACACCCGGGAGGGCTTGAGGGAATATATGAGCAGCATCATCGAACCGGTGCTGATAAGAAATCTTCCTTGGGCAGCTGTGTTCGGCAATCATGACAGGGAGAAAAAAGGCAGCATTGATATAGAACAAGAGCAAGCAATTTACGAGAGCATACCCGGCTGTCTGATGCAAAGAGGACCCACGGATATTCACGGTGTAGGCAACTACTGTCTTCAGGTGCTTTCCCGGGAAAATGACGAAGCAGCGTTTAACCTGTGGGCGATGGATTCGCACAGGGAAATATGGGATTTTTTCAAGAAATACAGCAGCGACCAAAAGCCCGACGGCGTTTATCCGGAGCATTTTAATGACGGCGAAAACGGCAGCACGCCTTACTTTAATCAGGTTATGTGGTATTATACCGAGTCAATAAAAAAAGAAGCTGCCGCAGGCAGAAAAATACCCGGAATCATGTTCATGCATACACCGCTTCTTGAGTATATGGAGATTGTCCGCAATCCGGAGCAGTGCTATGCAATAGGTTCAAAAAGAGCCGCTGTTGACTGTTCGGAGATAAGCTCCGGCTTGTTCATGGCGGCGGTGGAACGCGGCGATATCAAGGGCTTTTTCTTCGGCCATGAGCATCTTACTGATTTGCAGGGCGTTTACGGCGGCATAACAATGGCGTGTGACGCGGCGATAGGGTATAATATGTCGGGTCATGATGACCTTCGCGGAGGCAGGGTGATTGATTTGTATGAGGACGGCAGAATGCAGACGCGTGCCGTTAAGCTTATTGACATTATGGGTATTGAAGCTATGAGAAACCCCGATTACTTTGAAGGCGGATGCAGTTATTTCATCCGCAAGCTGTGAGGAAAAAGCTATGGAAAGATGCACGCTGTTTAAATTTGTTGATGAAATTGACCATTATACAGTTAAATGCGCAAACAGAGAAATAACCGACAGGGAAACGGCAGTCAAAATGATTTTCAAGTACTGCGCTGTTGATGAAGCGGTCGAAGCGGCCTTTAAATTTTCTCCGTCAGAGCTTGAGGAAGCGTGTGCAAATGATATATATGAGATACTTATAACAATAAGAAACAAGCTGCTTGATGAAGCTTTCGGGAACACATAACATCAGATGGCTTTGCATTGAAAAAGGGCACTTGCAAAAGCAAGTGCCCTTTTGGCTGCGGAACTAGGATTTGAACCCAGACAAACAGAGTCAGAGTCTGCCGTGCTACCATTACACAATTCCGCAACAGCAAGTGGTATTATAACCTGTCGTTGTCTCGTTGTCAATATATTTTTCCTAAAAATTTCGGGTTTTTTATAAAAACGCCCTTGGAAATTCGTTCCTATTACTATTGAAATATTTTATGTTTTGTTGTATAATCTTCTTTGTCACATCCGCTCGTGGCGCAGTTGGATAACGCAGCAGATTCCGATTCTGAAGAACGGGGGTTCGAATCCCTCCGAGCGGGCCAGCAAAAGGCACATCGCGTTGCGATGTGCCTTTTGCAATGAAATTTGCCCTTCGGGCAAGTGAAATACACCCGTGGTGTATGAAATAGCTGACGCTATGAAATGTGCTTCAGCACAAATGTGCTGAAGCACATAGGGCAAATTTTATTTCACTTTCTGCGTAAGCGGAAAATTTCATAATCCGCAAGGATTATTTCATATTGCGATAGCAATATTTCATTTTTCGGTGTCGGTTCAAGTCCTCCTTTCAAAAATCGGTGGGCATCTTTTCCTTTTTGTACTTTTCACTCTTTGCTCTCAACTGAATTTGTCTTCGGCAGGGGAGAGGACTGATTCGGTTTCGGGTGTCTGTAATCCTGTTTTTGTGTTCTTTCTGTATTCCGAGGGGGTCAGATTTTTGTATTTTCTGAAAACTCTCGAGAAGTAATTGTAGTCGGGAAATCCGACTTTTTCCGATATTTCGGAAATGTGCAAATCGGTTTCGAGTAAAAGCTTTTCCGCATTGTCGATTCTCGTGCGGTTCATATAATCAATTATGCTGTGTCCCGTTTGAGCTTTAAAGGTATGCTGCAAATACGAAACGCTTATGCAGAAGGCGTTCGCCAGCAGGTTGATGTTTATAGGCTCTGCATAGCAACGGGCGATACGCTCTTTTATGTCCTCGATAATAAGCGCCGTTTCCATTTCGTATATCTGTGAGCTGCTTTTATGCCCGTGCTTTTGAGCGGCGGCAAACAGAAAATTGAATATTTCCGCATTCAGAAGAAATTGTGAGCCGGTGCGAGGGTTGTCAACAATCGCCATGGCTTTTTTTATGTGGCTGATACAGTCGGCATCATCCTTGATAATGCTGTCGTATACAAAGTTGTCCGCCGCTTTTTCGGTCAAAAAATACTCCGGCGGAATTACGAATACATAGTACTCATTCTCGGGCGAAAGACTTATGCTTTCATGTACCTCGAAGCTGTTGAATACAAGAATATCGCCGCTTACGGCTTCTTGAATCCTTTTATCAATCTTTAACGTTACGCTGCCTCGCACAAGATAAATTATTTCAAGATATTCATGCCAGTGCTGCCATATTTTCGGATGATTGCAGAAGTGATATGTAATAATTCTAATAGGCGTTCTCGGCTGGACCTCATAGCGCGCATATTTTTTCACGGCTGTTTCCTCCCGTCAGATTAAAGGAGCATATTTGTCCTACAAATTAACAGTATTATGCTATATGCAATTGTACACAAAAAGTATAATAAAATCAAGCATAATTCCGGAAGTCAGTCTTGATGCTTAACGCAGCCGGCCAAAAGTCTTATGAAAATGCTTGTGATTTTTGTGAGGGCAAATTATATGTTTTCGGAGGATGGTTATGTTTGAACAGTTTGATATAAAGGAGTGCGCTGCGCTGGTTCACCATTACATTACCTCTATGGTGGATGAAGCGCAGGACAATCTCCCTTACTGGTTGCTTCTGCCGAATAAAAAACCGGCGGAGGCTGCACACTGCCGTGTTGATGATGCGGAGCTTGTCGGCTCCTGGTATGAGGGGCTTGTGTGTGCCATGCAGGTGCTCGGCACAGATGAGGGAGAGGACATAAAGCAGTCACTCAGGCGGCATATTATGAAATCATGGGGCGAACACGGATTGCGTTTTTGTGAAAAATATCCCTGGACTCACACGGTTCACTCATCGTTTCATGAAATGGGCTATATCCTTCCCGCACTCAACCTGATAACTACGGAGTACCCGGACGATGCCGAAGCGGAGCAGCGTGTAGCCGAACTTATCCGAGGTATGCGTTCATTGGTGATAGAAAGAAAAGTCAGAACCTTCTGGTCGGGGGATTTTGAAGAGAGCGAGCCGATATACGAGTTTCCGAATGATGTCTTTTTAAAGGACGGTGGGTTTGACCTCACCCGGCACACCGGCAGAGGGGAGCAGTCCATCAGAAACGCACTTATGCTGCCGGCTCTTGTGAGACGGTATGAATTAAAGAACGATGAGGTTGCGCTTGATCTTGCAAAAGGCATTGCGAACTATGTACTGGGTCCGTCAAGATACTTCAACTATAAAATGGAGTTTTTCGGACATGTTCATTCGGCGGCATGGTTTGCCTACGGTCTTGTATATCTGGGAAGATTAACCGAAAACGAGAATTATATACGTAAGGGAAAGGGCATTTACGATTATATCCGTTCGATTTCGTCCGATTTCGGATGGGTGCCAGAATATGCACAATGGCATCCGGTTGAGGAGGAGCACTGCGAAACCTGCTGTATACGGGATATGATTATCTGTGCAAATGAGCTTGTGAATTGCGGATACAGTGAATATTGGAACGACATGAATCTTTTTATAAGAAACCAGTTTACAGAAAATCAGGTCAGATATACCGGATATGTGACAACAGACAATTCAAAGCCTGATGAAAACGGTATAACTTACCGCGATATCGACAAACGCATGCTCGGTGGCTTTACAGGCGGAAGTGAACCGAATTCCATATCTTTAAGCCGATTCCGTTCTATTGCGGGTTGCTGCGTCGGCACCGCCCCCACGGCAATAAAAACCGTCTGGGATAATTGTATTACAAAGGAAAACAATTGCTTCATTGTAAACATACCCTGTGAAAAGGAAACGGAAGTCCTGAAAACGGAATCCATGATTCCGAATGAGGGCAGGATTCGCATCACTGCTCGCGAGTTTTGTTGTGCAGGCTTCCGCCTTTACGATTGGATGGGCGAAAGGATAAGCCTTCACCTTAACGGAAAGAAAATCCCCGCGGATATTGAATCCGGAATTGTTAAGGCGGACCTGAATGAGGGCGATGTTCTGGAGCTGATTTTTGACCTTGAAACCGTTGTCGTAAAGGAGAAGGTAAGGGGTATTGATTTTACAGTGTGCTGGCGCGGTTGCGATGTTGTGGAGCTGACCCCTAAGGGAGAGCACGTGCGTTTGTATCAGCGTGATTTATCAAAGCCGAAATATTACCCGACAGCCGATGATGTTGAATACACAGGTGCATCAAACCTCGGCCCCACTCAACAGAAGCAGTAATATTGTTCATAAAAAGCGACTTGCCGAGGCAAGTCGCTTTTTTGCGGAGAATTGATTCGTTTATATTTATTTTGCGGCGCTTATTCCGTCCGTCTGGCACACAAACATAACGCTTGTTTTGAATTCGGAGGGCGCGTCTGTGAATATTTTGTAAGAGTTTCCGATATCGAGCCATTTCTCCATGCGCACTATAATATCGCCGGCGTTCCCGATGACCGCCGAGTATTTTTTCTGGAATTCTTCATCGCTGAGCGTGGCGGTCAGACCGTCGAGCACTGAGGTTATCGCATCAATATTATCATCCTTCATGAGGGTGGAAAGTGCGGTGAGCAATTCCTCGTTGTCATCTATCGCGGACTTTATTTCGGAGATTGTGCTTATTGTCTGCGGCAGATTTTCTATGGCAGCCTTAACCTCCGGGTCGTTCATGTCCGCTGAGAGCGATTCGATAAGCGGCTGCAAGGCCTGCATATCGGCTGCAAGTGTTGAGAGGTTTTCAAACAGGTATTTCATCTCCGGACGGCTGAACAGTGCAAGCGCCTGCTTGAGCTGTTCGTCATCGAGGTCCTTCATGAGCTTTGTGAGCTTTTCGGCGTTATCCGCTGTGAGATATTTCGATGTCACCTCAAGCAGCTTTTTGTTCTGCTTATATACATTGACGCCCTTGTTTACAACCTGTGCGAGCTGAGCGAGACTGTCGGGATTCGACACAAGAGCCGTGAGTGCGCCGTCCGCGTTGAGCTTTTCAAAAACATCCTGAAGGTCTGTCAGCAGCTTCAGGTCATCCGTGACCTCCGATATCGATGAGGGCATTGAAAGTCCGAGGTCGAGTGAGGAGAGGGGAAGAACTCCGAAATACATGTTTCCGAGTTCAAAATTTGTTGCGTCCGCGGTAATCGTAAAGGTGTCCGCAAGCGAGAATTCAAGCTCGGGAATGTCGATTGCGCCGAGGTTGAGGCTCTCGTTCATACCGGGCGCCGCAACAATCAGAGGCAATTGCTTGCTGCCGTCACCGAGCAGACGGCCGTTGTCAATTGAGATGCCTGTAAAGTGGTCATAGGGCATAACCATGCCGCCTACAACAATCAGTGGATTATAGAGGACAGTCTGAACACCGTTGATGTCCACTGTGTGCGCGTCGAGATTTTTAATACTTACAACGATTTTTATTTTTCCGCTTTTGCCGGCAATGGCATCGGCTGAGCATTCCGCGTCGTTAAGGTAGTATTTTATATTGAATGCCACCGGGGCAGCCTTGTCGGTGATACCGCTGTAATACAGGTCGGTGGTATCCATGTTCCATACGAGTTTTCCGTTTTCAAAGACAGGCAGTATACCGCTTCTGACGTTCTTTATGTCCGAAAGCGTACTTGTGTCCTCAACCCTTACACCGGCTGAATCCGTGTGCAGCCAGTCGGTGACGAGCGTGCTTTTAACCGAGCCGTCGGGATTGAGATGCATATATACCGTTTCGCTTTTTTCAACCGATGCGGGAGCGGCGGAGTATACCGGCTGAACCGCCGTTGTCGTTTCGGATAGTGTTGTTGCGTCGGTTTTGTCCTTTGCGGTGCAGCCTGCGCCGAGAATAAGTATTGATACCGTAAGCATGAGCGCAACAACGCTTAAAGCCTTATTATTTCGTTTCATCATTTTTATACCATTCCTTTCCGCCGAGCCGCAAATTTTGCGGCGGTATTCGGCTTGTCGCAATGACGGTCGTTGACCGTCAAGGTACAAATTTGCCGTTTGAAAGATTTATCTTTCAAACTTAACCCTCCATTTGTATGTGGTTTTGGATATGAGCTTTTCAAAGCACAGCAGCGTCGGGGTGAGGAATACAATAATCACCGCACCGCTTATCAAGGCTCCGCGGGCGAGCATAGAGCATATGCTTTTGATAATTTCGATGTCGCAGAACAGATACACGCCGAAGGTCGCCCCGAAGAACACGAGCGCGCTTTGAAGTATCGAACGGCTTGAGGCGTTTGCGGCCGCTCTCATGGCGGTGAGTCTGTCCGCTCCGCCTTGAAGTTCCTCCTTGAAGCGTGAGGTCAGAAGTATTGCGTAGTCAACCGTTGCGCCGAGCTGGACGCAGCCGACCACCGTCGGGGAGATGAACGGTATTTCAACCCCCATAAAGTAAGATATCGCCATATTGATGTAAATTGCCAGCTCGATTGCGGCAACGAGAAGCACGGGAAGGGAGATGGATTTAAAGCATATTGCCACAAGGATGAATATTGCAAGTATTGATATTATGTTCGTAACCTTGAAATCGACTGCCGTAACGTCTATGAGGTCCTTATAAAGCACGCCCTCGCCGGTCACAAGGTTGTTCGGACTGTATGATTTTATCAGCGAGGTTATCTCGTCTATCTGGGCGTTTACCTCGTCTGTGGCGGGGGAGTAGGTGCTGTTTACAAGTATCATTTGCCTGCCGTCGGTTTTGCATATTGCCTTGAGTGAATCCGGAACCATTGAGTCG
>LFRM01221627.1_pt1 | contig 42675 bp, 42 predicted proteins | sample 618341 | NCBI WGS metagenome assembly LFRM01 (sample SAMN03654438, study PRJNA283298) | anaerobic digester metagenome | isolation source: pool of bioreactors CSTR01a, CSTR02a, and CSTR03a thermophilic anaerobic... | place: Denmark: Kgs. Lyngby | collected 2014-05-21 | reverse complement strand
GCCGGTAATGGTTGTTCTTGGTTCGTCTGCGTTTGGTTTTTCGAATTATGCAAAAGTCTCAATACAGTAATCTGGCCTAATCAGGTTTTTTCCTTTAATGAAGTGGTAGGTCCAAGAACTCCGGAACGGGGCTATGAACCGGCGCCGGTTATTTTAATGGGTGCCAACAATTACGATTACGGGGGGGGGGTGTGCCAGGTATCCAGTACCGTTTACAACGCTGCTTTAGAGGCGAAACTGAAGATTCTGGAAAGGCATCCGCACAGCAAGCCTGTTCATTATGTGCCTAAAGACAGGGACGCTGCGGTAGCATACGGAGGCAATGACCTTCGTTTTCTTAATCAGACCAGTGGTCCCATAATTATTAAATCCCAGGTAAGTGAAGGCAGAGTATGGGTTTCCATCTTGGGGGAGGAGAAAGGAAAATGAGAATATACTATGTATCCCGGCGCAGCATGTTAAATGCTGCTCTGCTGGTAGTTCTGCTGGCAGGATTTATAGGTTTTTCCTTGCTGTATTTCAATGAAACAGGTATTGCCACCAGGGTCAATGAGCCCATCTATCAGGGAAATACCGGGCAGAAAAATGTAGCCATCACGGTAAATGTGGACTGGGGCGAAGAATATATACCTCAAATGCTGGCCGAGTTTAAGAAACACCAAGCGGTGGCAACTTTCTATGTCACCGGTACCTGGGCAGAAAAGAACCGGGATTTGTTAAAGCAGATGGCCCAGGAAGGGCACAGCATTCAGAATCATGGCTATAAACATGTGCATTTTAATACTTTAACCTCAGATCAGATGGCAGAGCAGATTAAAAAAACCGAGAAAATAATAAATGAGGTAACCGGTCAAAAGAGCACTTTCTTTACACCGCCTTACGGTGAACTCAGTAAACAGCTGATGACGGTAGTTACCGAATTGGGTTATGACTTAACCATGTGGAGTGTTGACACTATAGACTGGCAGAGACCCAATGCGGACACCATTGTGAAGAGAGTCATGAACAAAGTGCATAATGATGCCATTATTCTTATGCATCCAACCGAGCCCACCGTTAAAGCACTGCCCGATTTACTGAGCCAACTGCAGCAGGATGGCTACAAAATGGTTCCTATAGAAAAACTAATTGTGGAGGATGGAAAAGGTCAAGGTGAAGCTGAAGCTGAAACTAATTAAATGTATCCTTCTGGCGCTAATTTTTTCTCTGCCTTGGGTATTAGGGGGCGGTCCAGTTCAAGCAATCCCTTATATATCCAGCAATCATTATTGTCTCCTGGATGGGGAGAAGGGTCAGCTGATCTTAAGCCGCAATGCCCATGAGCCCCGGCCGGTAGCCAGTACCACCAAAGTACTGACCGCCATTGTGGTGCTGGATTATGCGGATGTAAATGAGATTGCTACCGTAAGTGACAATGCTGCTCGTACTCCCCAATACGCAATTGGCCTGAAAGCAGGCCAGCAGTTAACGGTTGAAGAACTGCTGAAAGCGGCTCTCGTCAAATCTGCCAATGATGCCGCAGTGGTACTGGCTGAACATGTGGCGGGGAATGAAGGCTTCTTTGCTCATCTTATGAATAAAAAAGCCTTCCTGCTGGGGGCCAGTCAGACTCATTTTGAGAATTCATCCGGCTTGCCCGCCCAGGAGCATGTAAGTACTGCTTATGATTTGGCCATACTGGGACGATATGCCTTAACCATTCCGGAAATAGCTGAGCTGGTTGGTGCCCGTCAGGTAGAATTTAAGCATCCTGATTACCAGCAGCCTCTGGTGTTGAAAAACACCAATACCTTGCTGGAAGTGTATCCGGGAGCTAACGGTATAAAAACCGGTACCACTAATGCGGCAGGAAAATGCCTGCTGGCCTCGGCCCAGCGTGATGGTCGTCAACTCATCGCGGTAACCTTGCATTCGGGAAATCGCCAGGCTGACTGCAGTCGTTTGCTGGATTACGGTTTTAACGAGACCAAACCCATTGTAGTACTGTCTCCCCGGGAAACTTTTAAGGAAATTCCGGCAGATAAAGGGGTACTGATTCCCATAGTGCCGGAACGCCAGGTGGAATTATGGATGGGGGAAGGGACCCCCAATATAGAAAAAATCGTGGATATCAATTACCATATTAATCTTCCCGTTAAGAAAGGAACGCGGGTGGGAAGTATCAGCCTTTTTGCTGACGGAAAGTTGGTGGAAAGAGTGCCCCTGGTTGTAGGTGAAGATATATATGGTGAAGGAACCACATTGGAGAAGTGGTTAAAGAATTTTTTGGCTCGCTTAAAGGAATCTTCCGCCTGAAACCGAAATATGTTACTAGTTGTCGTATTGGAGGTTACAGATGATTAAGAATTGGACCCTGGATAACAAAGCTAAACTGGTAGTGGAAGAGATTCCTTATCTCAAATCGGCTGCCGTAGGAATTTTCATCAAAGTTGGCTCCCGCCATGAGCCCCGGCATTTGTCAGGCGGAAGTCATTTTATTGAGCATATGCTGTTTAAAGGCACTGCCCGGCGCAGTGCCCGGGAAATTGCGGAGAGTTTTGAAGAAATCGGAGGCCAGTTGAACGCATATACGTCCAAAGAGTATACCTGTGTTTACGCCCGTACCCTGGATGAGCACCTGCAGGCTGGGATGGATATTATGTTTGACATGGTTTTTAACTCGGCCTTTAATCAACGGGATTTTGAAACGGAAAAAGGGGTAGTTATTGAAGAGATCAATATGTATGAAGATACCCCCGATGATCTGATTCATGACGTGTTTGCTCAAAAGATGTGGCAGGGGCATGCCATGGGCCTGCCTATTTTGGGCACTGCGGAAACCGTTTCCAACTTTGAGCGGGATGAGGTTTTTGCCTTCTACCAGCAAAATTATGTTCCTGCCAATATGGTAATTGCCGTAGCCGGAAACGTGGACAGCCAGCAGATCAAGGATCAGGTGGAATATCATTTACAGGGAAAGTCTTTAAACGAAGTGCGCTTGCCGCAAACTCCCCCCCAGCCTTCTTCGCCTTTTACCAATATGGTGGTTAAGGATACTGAGCAGGTGCAGATCTGTCTGGGTGTACCGGGAATATCCTATTTTGACGAACGGCGTTTTGCCCAGAACGTTATGAATTCTATCCTGGGCGGGGGCCTCAGTTCCCGGTTGTTCCAGGCCTTACGGGAGGAGAGAGGCCTGGCTTATTCGGTTTACTCATCTCCTGCCAATTATTCTGACACCGGTGCATTTTCCATTTATGTGGGTACCGGCCCTAATAAACTGAATAGTTTTTTTGAAGCTCTTCATCACGAACTGGACAAGTTTACCCGGGAAGGGGTAACTGCATACGAGGTACAGCGCACCCAGCGATTGATCAAAGCCAGCATGTATATGGGCTTGGAAGGCGTTATGAATCGTATGAACCGTCTCGGGAAGTCCTTGATGATGTATGATCGGGTGGTGACGGTGGAAGAAGTTATGGAACGGCTCTTGGCCGTTAATCCTGAGGACATTCATCAATTTGCCAATGAGTTGTTTAATCGTGAACAAATATCTTTAGCGGCTATTGGCACCGAAGAAGCCTTGGCAGCTGTGGAAAACGAATTTAGACGTTGGTGGAGTTAGGTTTATGCGAATTAAAATTAAAAGACTGCATTCTTTTGATTTGCCTTTGCCCCAATATATGACTCCTGGTTCTTCAGGAGTCGATTTATATGCGGCCCATCAGCAAGACATTTGCCTGCAACCCGGGGAAAGACAGCTGATTCCTACCGGTCTGGCGATAGCCCTGCCTCCGGGTTGGGAAGCTCAGGTTCGCCCCCGCAGCGGACTGGCTCTCAAACATGGAATAACCTTGTTGAACACTCCCGGGACCATCGATTCCGATTACCGGGGTGAAATTAAAGTATTGGTTATAAACCTGGGGGACAAAGAGTATATTTTGAAAAGAGGTGAACGGATAGCTCAGATGGTCTTTGCCCCTGTCCAGCAGGTGGAACTGGTGGAGGTGGAGTCACTGGACGATACCCAGCGCGGTGATGGGGGGTTTGGCCATACCGGAGTGTGAGGGGGATTAATATGCGGCTGAATGAATTGCAGGGCAAAGAGATGGTAAATATCTATGATGGTATGCGCATGGGGACAGTAGGGGAATCAGATATGCTTATAAATCAAGAAACCGGTGATATCGTATCCATTATTCTCCCTAACCGGGGCAATGCCTTTACCTTTTGGGCTGACCGGCAAAAGCTGGTGATACCATGGGAAGCAGTGAAAAAAATCGGCCGGGAGGTAATTGTAGTAGATCTGGACAATACTCACATGCGTATGAAAAACAGTACAATATAAAATGATACTAAAAGCCTGAGGGCTTTTCTTATTTTAAAGGTATGAAACGAATAGCTTGATGGAAATGCTAAGGCATAAAGGGGGTGAGTACCACGGCCAGTAGGGAAACCAATGGTTCGGGACGGTGGCCTCCCTGGAGCCGTATGCAAGCTTTGAATGAACTGACTGAGGAAGCGGGAATTGACTTTGATCAGTTTATAGAGTCCATCAAAAATCAAGCCAGTATAGCGGAAATGGCTGAGCAGTTTCAAGTCAGTCCAGACACTATCGCAAACCTGCAAGAGCATTTCTTTCGCTATGGCATAGGATCTGTTGAAGGAGGCGATTAAGCCTCTCATTTTTTTAAAATGATACCGGCTGTAAACCTTGAAAAATGGCTGATGATAAGTTAATATTACTTAAATTTTACAAAGGAGGCGCTTGCAAGATGGACAAAATTGTCAAGGAAGGTCTTACCTTTGATGATGTACTGCTTATTCCAGGACCATCAGAAGTATTGCCTCGCGACATAGATGTTTCCACTCAGTTAACCCGCAATATACGCTTGGAAATACCTATCATGAGTGCGGGTATGGATACAGTTACTGAGACCCGTATGGCTATTGCTATTGCCCGTGAAGGCGGTATAGGGGTTATTCATAAGAACATGTCCATTGAGGAACAGGCCAAAATGGTGGACCGGGTCAAAAGGTCTGAACATGGAGTTATAACTGATCCCTTTTATTTATCCCCTAATAACACAATTCAGGATGCTCTGGATATAATGGCTCATTACCGGATATCCGGGGTTCCCATAACCGAGGGCACGAAACTGGTAGGCATCATTACCAACCGGGATATACGTTTCGAAACCGATTTCAGCCAGCCTATAGCCAATGTAATGACTAGTAAAAATTTGGTAACTGCCCCGGTGGGAACTACTTTGGAAGAAGCCAAGGAAATACTGCGCCGTCATAAAATTGAAAAACTCCCTCTGGTAGATGACAATTTTAATCTGATGGGATTAATCACCATCAAGGATATCGAAAAGAGCGAGAAATATCCTAATGCTGCTAAGGACAAAAGGGGCCGGTTGCTGGCAGCAGCAGCTGTGGGAACTGCCAAGGATACCATGGAACGGGTAGAAGCCTTGAAGAAAGCCGGGGTAGATGTAATAGTAGTGGATACAGCCCACGGCCATTCTAAAAACGTACTGGAAATAGTCACTAAGATAAAACAACGCTTTCCTGAACTGGATGTTATCGGCGGCAATGTAGCTACAGCTGAAGCCACGGAGGATTTAATAAAAGCTGGTGCAGATGCGGTCAAAGTCGGTATCGGGCCTGGGTCGATATGTACCACCCGGGTAGTAGCCGGTATCGGCGTTCCACAGATTACAGCGGTTATGGATTGTGCCCAGGTGGCTTCCAAATACGGAGTGCCGATCATAGCCGACGGGGGAATTAAATACTCCGGAGATATTGCTAAGGCTATTGCGGCCGGGGCAGACGTAGTAATGCTGGGTAACCTTTTGGCGGGTACCGAAGAAAGTCCCGGAGAAACCATAATTCTGCAGGGCCGCAGTTACAAGGTATACCGTGGTATGGGTTCCATAGGAGCCATGGTAGAAGGCAGCAGTGACCGTTATTTCCAGGAAGATGCTGCCAAACTGGTGCCGGAAGGAATAGAAGGGCGTGTTCCTTATAAAGGATATGTATCAGAAACCATTTTCCAATTAGTGGGCGGTCTCCGTGCAGGTATGGGTTACTGTGGAGTCAGAAATATTGAGGAAATGAAAACCAAAACCAAGTTTATCCGTATTACCAATGCCGGATTGGTTGAGAGTCATCCTCATGATGTCTCCATTACCAAAGAGGCCCCCAACTATAGGGTAATCTAAAGGGTAATCTAAAATGATTGATTTTGTAGTCCGCGTTTTGGTGGCTGGAGTGGTAGGCTTGATTATCGGCCTATTCACTACCAATGCCCGCAGAGCCCGTATGTTTGGCTTAGTTACCGCTGCAGCCGCATTGATTACCATAACCTCCACTGAGTTTTACAAAGAAGTGGCTGGTCCCTGGTTCAGCGATCCTGGAAGGTTATCGGCCCAAATAGTGTCGGCCTTGGGTTTTATAGGAACTGGCTTAATCTGGATTAGCTCCGATAAAAGAGTGCGCGGTTTGTCAGTTTCTGCCAGCTTATGGCTGAGCGCTATTGTAGGTATGTTGATAGGTGCTGGATTAAAGCATATGTCTACGGTAGCCGTATTAGTAGTACTTCTGATCTATTGGAGCACAGAAACTATAATAAAATGGAAAAAGGTGGACAAAGGTGGTTGAGTTAGACTAGGATTATAATTTATAATTAAATAAAAACCTCATTGTATCTTGGATCGCTGAATCTGTTTTCACAGAGCGGGGGACCCACTTCTTTGGGGTTAATCAGGATGACACCTGAGGGGCTACCCAACAGCCCTAACCCGTCAGCTAACCTCGTAAGCGTGGTATGGGAGGGTACTATGATGTCATATGGTCATCAAGTGATTAGCCCTCCGCATATACAGCATATATAGAAAAGGAGGGTCTTTGTATGTCTTACGAAGAACTGGTGTATCGCAACCTGTCACTGCAACGTGCTAACGAATTACGGGAAAGTATCCGTGACTACCTGGACAAAGAACCTCATATTGAAACCGGCTTTAGAGTTCAAGAGAGAACCCTCAGAAACCAACAGCGTATTTTGGAACATTTTAATGCTACCCGGGAGAATTGGGATGATTGGGCGTGGCAGATGAAACATAGAATTAACACTGTAGAGGAACTGCAGTGTTTTCTGAATCTTTCTCCTCAAGAAGTAGAAGAACTCAAACTGATTTCCAAACGATATCGCTGGGGGATTTCTCCCTATTATCTCAGTCTGATTGATTTTGATAATTACCAGGATTCCCCGATTTACAAGCAAGCAATTCCCAGTATTCTGGAGCTTTGGGATCATCAGGGGTCAGAGGATCCTATGGGAGAAACTGTCACCAGCCCGGCCAATCGTGTCACCAGAAGATATCCGGATCGATTAATCATCAATGTAACTAATCAGTGTGCTATGTATTGCCGCCACTGTCAAAGACGACGGAATTTTGGAGAAGAGGATAAGCATTGTACTCTCCAGCAGATGGAGGAAGCGTTGCAGTATGTGCGGGATAATCCGGAAATAAGGGATGTACTCATCACCGGCGGCGATGCTTTGCTGCTCAGCAACAAGACCCTGGGTTGGCTATTAGGTGAATTAGACAAAATACCTCATGTGGAAATCAAGAGGTTGGGTACCCGAACCCCCGTTACCCTGCCTCAGCGCATTACCCCAGAGTTATGCGCCATACTGGAGAAACATCCTCCTATTTATATCAATACCCAGTTTAATTCACCTGTAGAGGTAACACCGGAGGCCAAAGAAGCCTGCGACCGGTTGGTAAAAGCAGGAGTAGTCCTGGGAAATCAAGCTGTTTTATTAAAAGGCATCAATGACGATGTTCATGTAATGAAAAAACTAAATCAGGAACTGCTGAAAATACGGGTGAGACCTTATTATATATTCCAGGCCAAGCAGGTAAGGGGAACTTCCCATTTCATTGCCCCCATTGAGACGGGGATAGCAATTATGGAGAATTTGCGCGGCTATACGTCCGGTCTGGCAGTGCCAACCTATATCATCAATGCTCCCGGAGGCGGAGGTAAGACTCCTATTCTGCCTGAATACCTCTTGTCTATGGATGAAGATGAGATAACTTTCCGCACCTGGGAAAACCGGATTTATAAATACAAGAATTACAAGTAATTTAGCCCAAATTTTATTTTGTTCATTGTAATTTGTACTTTAGATGACTCCTCTCAAACAGGGACAATCTGTTTGGGAGGAATTTTTTTGTTTTCTATTGACGTTCTGGCAGGCAGGAATTAGAATTAAATTACATATGAACAATTATTCATATGAACAATTGTTTATGAGGGAGTAAAGGCGATATGACCAGAAAAAAACAGGATCTGGAAAGATGTGATTGTGAGGTCATCCATGAAGACCTGGTTAACCAGGTCAAGTCTCAGATGCCCCCAGAAGAGACTTTATATGACCTGGCTGAATTGTTCAAGGTTTTTGGCGATTCAACTCGCATCAAAATACTTTGGGCTTTGGACAAACAGGAAATGTGCGTATGTGACATTGCTTATTTGTTAAACATGACCCAATCTGCAATTTCCCATCAATTGAGAGTATTAAAGCAAGCCAAACTGGTGAAAAACCGCCGGGAAGGGAAAATAGTGTTTTACTCCTTAGATGATGAACACATAGAACAAATCTTTGAATTGGGATTAAGTCATATATTGGAGGACAGTCATGCAAAATAGCCAGCTGCAATTGAATAAAGAATTTGCAGAATTACCGGTAACTAACCAGCAAGTACTTATCCTGGAGGGTTTGGGCTGTGCTAATTGTGCAGCCAAAATAGAAACAGCAGTTAAGGCTTTGCCTGGAGTTAATGGAGCTTCTTTAGATTTTATTTCCAGAAGACTAGCTGTGGAAACCGAGGAAAGTGTCAATATTCCGCGCCTGTTGACTGCAATTGAAGGGATCGCAAAGGGGATAGAGCCTGGTATTAAAGTGCTTCCGGCTGATCAGCGTCCTATTACCCGGCAAGACTATGGCGCAGAAGAGCCTCTCACCGATAGCAGGCAGATCATAAAGCTGGCAGTCGGAGGAGCTTTATTTGCAGCGGGAATTATATTGGAATTGGGACCATGGCTGGAATTGGCTGTATTCCTGCTGAGCTACGTTATAATCGGCGGGGCAGTTATACTCCGGGCGGTTCAAAACATTGCCCTGGGGCAAGTGTTCAGTGAGCACTTCCTAATGAGTATAGCTACTATCGGAGCCTTTTTGATCGGTGAGTATCCGGAAGGCGTAGCGGTTATGCTGTTCTACCTGGTAGGGGAAATACTCCAGGACCGGGCAGTAAACCAATCCCGCAGGTCAATCAGTTCCCTGATGGATATCAGGCCCGATTATGCCAACCTGAAAAAAGCCGGTACTGTTTACCGGGTGTCTCCGGAAGAGGTTAATATAGGCGACATTATTATGGTTAAACCCGGCGAAAGGGTTCCTTTGGATGGTCAGGTGGTTGAGGGTACTTCGCTGGTAGATACTTCCGCTCTGACCGGGGAATCAATTCCCCGCCAGTTGGAACCGGGGCAGGAAGTTTTGAGCGGATTTATCAATATTAACGGGCTTTTGACGGTTAAGGTTACCAAGAACTATCATGAATCCACCGTAGCCAAAATATTGGATTTGGTGCAGAATGCCAGCAGCAAAAAAGCCCCTACGGAGAACTTCATTACCAAGTTTGCCAGCTACTATACCCCGGTAGTGGTATTTGCAGCACTGGCAATAGCGGTAATACCTCCGTTGATATTGCATGATGCAGTCTGGTCCGAATGGATTTACCGGGCCTTGGTATTTTTAGTCATATCCTGTCCCTGTGCTCTGGTAATATCTATCCCCCTGGGCTTTTTCGGCGGAATTGGAGGAGCATCCAGACGGGGTATTCTGGTTAAGGGCGGCAATTATTTGGAAGCCTTAAACCATGTGGAAACAGTAGTCTTTGATAAAACCGGAACCTTAACCAAAGGAATATTCCAGGTTGCTGACATTAAACCCAGTCCGGGATTTACCGAGGAGGAAGTGCTGGAATGGGCGGCTTATGCAGAAGTATACTCCAATCACCCCATTGCTGATTCCATCCGGAAAGCTTATGGTGGTGTGGTAGAGAAAAGCGCAATTGAATACTATGAAGAAATAGCGGGACAGGGCATAAAGGTTCGTATCAATGGCCGGGAAATTTTGGCGGGAAACAGCCGGATATTGAACGGTCAGTTTGGGAAATACCAGGCCGCCGATACCATGGGGACGGTAGTACATGTAGTGGTCGATCAGCAGTATGCTGGCCATATAGTAATTGCCGATGAAGTAAAAGAAGATGCAGCCCAGGCTGTTAAAGACCTTAAGGCACTGGGAATCAAGCAGATCGTAATGCTGACCGGTGACTTGGCTGAGGTGGGCCAAAGAATAGGAAGCCAATTGGGGATAGATCAAATTCATGCAGAACTGCTGCCGGCAGATAAAGTGGATCGGCTGGAAATGCTGGACCGGGAAAAATCCCCTAAAGGGAAATTAATCTTTGTGGGAGACGGCATCAATGATGCTCCGGTACTGGCCAGAGCCGATATAGGGGTGGCCATGGGAGGATTGGGATCAGATGCGGCTATCGAAGCTGCCGACATAGTGATAATGAACGATGCACCTTCCCAAATAGCAACGGCCATAAAGATTGCCCGGAAAACTAAACGGATTATATATCAGAACATTGTCCTGGCCTTAGGAATCAAATCAATTATCCTTGTTTTAGGTGTAGTGGGTATAGCAACTATGTGGGGAGCAGTGTTTGCTGATACAGGAGTGGCATTGCTGGCGGTACTAAATGCCCTGAGGGTTATTAACACCAAAAGTATATGAGTATGTTAAAACATCTGTAAACTAATGGCCTGCTTGGCAGGGTTTTAGCCGGGATGCAGGAGTATTAGCCGGCTCGTTCCGGTACTCCTCGCCTGCAACCCATCGGCTTACTTCGGTGCGAAGGGGACCGCTCGTAATTCGGCATCCATGCACTCAGTACTCGCTGCTCAAAACATCCTGTTTCTCGCTCCCCTTCGCAGCCCTCAGTTTCGCCGTGGGTTGCAACGGCGTGTCGTAAGTTACTCACCCGGCTAATACTCCTGCTTAAGCCGTGCAGCGATGTTATCATCAATGGTAAATTGTACTTCAAGTTACGATTACAGGAAGCCTAGAACCTAAGCAAGCTCAAACAGGTACTGGAGGTACTGTTGAAAGAGACCGCCACGGGCTGCGCTTTCGTGATGACAGGTAGGATATGTGTCTTGTATTGTCACACCAAAGCAATTCAATTAAAGTAGAAGCGTGAAAGTGCTGGTTTGCTGTGAGCATATAAAAAATAGGGGGGATAATCCCCCCGTAAGCACGAGTTACCGCAAGTTTCCGTTTTGCTGGGCAAGACTTCTTTCAGCCAACTCGATGGCTTTGTGGACCATCATACCGCAATCTCTAGAGCTGACACCACCCCATCCTTCGGTGGCAACGATATGGTCAACTCCCAGTTCGCGAGCAATTTCATATTTTAATTGCTCGGACATAAGACCGCGTCTTCTTGCCAATTGAAAACCTCCTTTTTTAACTCGTGCTCTTTATTTATTGTTACTTTTCAGTTTGAAAATATGGCTTGATGATTATCGATAAATTGTAAACGATTTCACTAAAATCATTAATTTGTATTAAACTATTAATGTAAAGGAGGATGCTTATGCGTTACGAAGGAAATATATTCCGACCCCCCAGTGAGGCTAGAAGCTATATTCTGCAGTGTACCATCGGCTGCACTCATAACCGCTGCACTTTTTGCGCTATGTACAAAGATAAGAAATACCGGGTACGGCCGCTGGAAGAGATAAAAGCCGACATAAGAATGGCGAAGCTGTATTACTACGATGTGGAAAAGGTGTTTTTGGCTGATGGTGACGCCATTGCCATGGATACCAACGAATTGCTGGAAGTATTGGACATGTTGTATAAAACCTTCCCCAGTCTGAGACATGTAGGTGTTTACGCCAGCCCGGACGTTGTACTTAAAAAGGACATGTCCGAATTAACTGCTCTAAAAGCCGCTGGATTGACCATTGCTTATCTGGGCGTGGAAACCGGTGATGAGGAACTGCTCAAAGACATTCGCAAAGGTGTAACTTATGACGAGATGGTAGAAGCTGGCCTGCGCTTGCGTCGGGCTGGTATCCAGCTTTCGGTTACTGTTTTGCTGGGTTTGGCAGGCAGAACTCCTAAGGCGGTTGAACATGCCAAAAACACCGCTAAAATACTGAATGAAATGAATCCTGAATATATAGGAGCTTTGACTTTAATGGTGGTTCCCAGAACTGAATTATACCGGCGTATGCAGCGGGGAGAATTTGAACTGCCAGGGCCTTTTGAAATTTTGGATGAAATGCGCATTATGATCGAAAACCTGGAAGTTCAGGGCAGTGAATTCCGCAGCAATCATGCCTCCAATTATCTGCCTATTAAAGGCCGTTTGCCCGATGACAAGCAAAAGATTCTGGACCTCATTAATCATATTATTAATACCAATGACCGCAGGTACTTGCGTCCCGATTATCTCAGGGCTTTATAAAAATGTTGTAATAAGGTATGAAATAGTATATCATGGTTATTCAAAGACAGACAAAGGTTGGGGGATGGAGTTGCGGTTATTTGGAAGAAAAGATGTGGAACTGTTTGCTCTTTTCCGGGAGAGCGCCCGCATGGTAATAAAAGGCGGTGAGATACTGCGTACCGTGGTATATGATTATACCGATCTGGATGTGAAAATGGCCAAACTTACCGCCATGGAACATGAAGCGGACCGGATCATTCAGGAACTGGTACGCCGTCTGAACACCAGCTTCATACTCCCCTTTGACCGTGAGGATGCCTTTCAGTTGGTGCAAAAACTATCCACCACTTTGGACTATATCACCGGCATCATTGACCGTATGATTTTGTATAAGGCTGGTCAGCCAGATGGACGAGTTATAGAAATGGTGGAAGTGCTGTATGAAGCCCTGCAGCTTCAGGAACGGGCATTTCATATGCTGGAGCACATCGAACAAAACAAAAAGCAGATTATGGAATGCTGCCAGCAAATAAGCCAGTTGGAAAAGAAACAGGATTTACTGTATCGCAATGGGGTGGCTTACTTATTTGAACACCACGAAAATGATCCTATTTTAATCATTAAGTGGCGAGAAGTATATGAGCATATCGAAATGGCCCAGGACTATGTGCAAGATGTAGGTGAATTGATCAGCAACATCTGCGTGAAGTATTCGTAAAAAATATGGGAAATAAAAATGCCCTTCCTGGTAATAACTCAGGAAGGGTATTTTTTATATCCATTTGCGGTAGCGGAAAAATCCCATCATTCCCAGGGCTACCGTTAGCATACCCAGCAATATGAACCACATGTAATAGGGATTATTGGCACCGGGCAGATGAACGTTCATACCGAAAAAGCCGGTAATCACAGTAAGAGGCATCATTATGATTGATATTATAGTAAGCACGGTAATTATTTCACTGGTTCTGCCGGAAATAATGGAGTAATAAGTTTCAGTGGTACTGTTCAGCAGATCCCGGTAGGTATTGGCGGTATCCAGGATGCTGTCCAGATGGTCGACCAGGTCCAGATAATAAGGCCGGTTGTCTTCATTTACAAAGAAGGAATAATGTCCATTGATATTGCCGAAGATCCTGCGCTGGGGAATTAATACTTTACGCAGTAAAATAATGGTCCGTTTTAATGCCAGTATTTCTTCCGTAATTTCCTGGCCGCGATTCAGGAATATATTGTCTTCCAGGTCGTCAATACGTTCCCCCAGCCTGTCGATAATAGGAAAGTAGTCATCCACTATATTATCCACGATCCGGTAGAGCAAATACTCAGGTCCCCGATTCATCAGTTCAGTCTCTCTTAAACAGATGCGGGCTACTTTTCCTACGGCAGCCAGGGCTACCGGGTGAATGGTCACAATATAATTGGGCCCCATGAAAACATCCAGTTCGATACTGGTAATCTCGTCTTCTTCCTGGGCATCCTCAAAATAACGCAGGGCATGAAAAACAAAGAAGTGATAATCGTCATATTGGTCCAGTTTGGCCCGGGGACTTTCCTGGAGACAATCCTCCAATGCCAGGGGGTGAAAATCAAACAGGTCTCCCACATAATGCAGCTCTTCAGCCGAACAATCGTACAGGTCTATCCACAGAAGACTGCCGGGATTTTCCAGCAATTGATCAATGTTCTCCAGATCAACGTCATGATACATGGAGTCATCTTCATAGTTATAGTAATAAGTCTTTATCACGACTCTCCCTCCTTAACGGAAGGTCAGCCGCAATCAGGGGTGGCAGGAAGACCTTCCGTCATTATTTGTGCTTTCCGCAATGATCGATAATCCGGTATAGGTTCCATTTCACCACCACCTTAAAAAAGACTCCTAACTTCAATATATACCGCTACTCCTGTGAAGTTGTCAACTCTATAACTATGTAGCGAGAAAAGGCATGCATTGCTAGCAAGGGGGATAAACATTTCCTAAAAAGGGTAAATTTACAGCAGGTGGTAAGTATGCGTAAGATTGCAACTATTTTAACCCTGGCTTTAATACTGACCGTAACCCTTGGTTTTAGTTTTGACTGGCTGGAACTGCAGGTTCCCCAGGCCTCTATTGTTTATGACATCAATGGAACCCCGGTTAGAGGGTTGGCAGAACAAAACCAGATCAATATTTCTTTGGAAGAAATACCGGATAGCTTCAAAGCAGCGGTTATAGCTACCGAGGACAAGAACTTCTATGACCATCATGGAGTTGATTTTACCGGTATTATGCGGGCTTTAATAACCAATATCCGTGCGGGCAAGATAGCCGCCGGAGGCAGTACTATTACCCAACAGACCGCGAAAAACTTGTTTCTTACTAATGAACGTACCCTAATCCGCAAGATTAAAGAACTGTTTTACGCTATTCAGCTGGAGAGACAATACAGCAAAGATGAAATCCTCACCATGTATTGCAACACCATATACTTTGGCCAGGGCGCCTATGGGGTGGAAGTAGCTGCCCGGACCTTTTTTGCTAAACCGGCTCGGGAGTTGACCCTGGCCGAATCAGCTCTTTTGGCCGGCTTACCCCAGTGGCCTAGCGGCTATGATCCTTACAAAAATCCGGAAGCCGCCAAAAAACGTCAAAAGATGGTCCTGGACCGGATGTATGAAGAAAACTATATAACCGCCGAAGAAAGAGATGCAGCCTATCAGCAGGAACTGGTTTACCAACGCGCCCGCTATATGGGAGGAGATGCCCCCTATTTTTTAGCCATGGTAAAGGAATACTTAATCGAACGCTACGGGGAACGCATGGTTTTCCAAGGAGGACTGCGCATCTATACCACCCTGGACCTGGATTTGCAACAGGCCGCCAATAACGCTTATAACCAGGTTACCAAGAACTGGGACCCGGAACTGCAGGCAGCCTTGGTGGCGGTGGACGTTCAAACCGGGCATATACGAGCCCTAATAGGGGGGCGGGATTATGCAGCTTCCAACTATAACCGGGTTTATGCCAAACGTCAGCCAGGGTCTACTTTTAAGCCTTTTATGTATTCATTGGCTATTGAAAACGGTTTTACATCTGCAGATCAAATACAATGCGAAGAAGTTGAATTTAAACTGCCTGCCGGAGACACCTATAAACCCACCGATTATGGTGATGAGCCCTATCATTGGAAAGCATTCACACTGAAAGAAGCGGTGATGATCTCGGACAACGTAGTAGCGGTACAGGTTAATAATATCCTGGATCCCAAACAGACTGCTGCCCATGCGGAGAAATTCGGCTTTTCCAGCCTGCAGCCGGTATTGTCTCTGCCGCTGGGATCCAATGAGGTAACACCGGTAAGCATGGCTGCCGCTTATGCAGTCTTTGCCAATCAGGGTATTTTCAATGAGCCGGCATACATACTGCGAGTGGAAGATGCCGATGGAATGGTTTTAGAAGAGCATAAAAGTAAACCAGAAAGGGTCATATCACCGGAAAATGCGTATATTATCACAAATATGCTGCAAGGGGTTATGGAGACAGGGGGTACCGGGGCTCATTTAAGAAATATCATTGGCACCGCTCCTGCTGCCGGTAAGACCGGTACAACCGACGAGTTTAAAGATGCCTGGTTTGTGGGTTATAACCCCCGGATCTGTTGTGCAGTATGGGTGGGATATGACCGGGAAAAGAACGTCAATTCCGCGGGAGGGGTAGTAGCCGGTCCCATATGGGCTAACTTTATGGCTGAGGTCATTGGCAAATACGGCCCGGTAGATTTTGAAAAACCTGCGACGATTAAGATAATAAACACCTGTTTAGACAGCGGCCAAGTAGCTACTCAAGCCTGCCCGCGAACCAGTCAGATGGCTTTTCAGCAGGGGACAGAGCCGGATAATATCTGCTACTACCATGCTCCCGGATGGGAATGGCTGTTTCCGAACCAGGATGATGAGTACAATAGTAATCGCTGGTGGGAACGATGGCTCCCCTGGTAGAAAGGAGGTTTTTTCGCAGATTAATGAATTTTCATGGTAGAAAAGCCTGGAAAATGATACAATTTCCTTAAAAAATTTATCACAATTTCATAGAAGAGGAAGATATCATGGACCGTTTCGAACTAAAGACCGGCGCCAAAGATGCTGTACCTGTTGTATTAGGCTATTTGCCGTTGGGCTTTGCTTTCGGCGTACTAGCAACTCAGGCGGGCATGACAGTAATACAAGCTACTGCCATGTCGATTTTGTGTTTTACGGGGGCAGGACAGTATATTGCTCTGGGAGTTATTCAAGCCCAGGGGGCAGTCATAACTGCAGTAATAGCTAACCTTTTGGTAAATGTGCGCTATTTCCTGTTTACAACCTCGATGGTTCCATTCCTGAAAAACCATGTCAACCCCGTTATTGCTTCCATTTTGTCCTATGGGGTAACCGATGAGACTTATGCGGTGGCTATGAACCGGTACCAGAGTCATCCGCCCACAGCCTCTTATATGGCGGGTTTAAACCTTACTGCCCATTTGGGGTGGATCAGCAGCACCCTGCTGGGAGCGGTGCTGGGCTCAATGGTGACCAATACCGACCGTTTCGGCTTGGCTTTTGCCCTGCCGGCCATGTACATTTGCCTGCTGGTACTCCTGATAAACAGGAAGTCGGACGTTTTGATTGCTTTGTTCTCGGCAATCCTTTGCCTGGTTATCGGTTATGTCTGGCCTTGGTCTATGAGCAATATGTTCAATATTGTTATAGCCACCATTGCCGCTGCCACTCTGGGGGTGATGATACGTGAGCAGTGAAGCCATTTGGTTAACCATCATAGGAGCCTCCCTGGCAACTTTGCTGCCCCGCATTTTACCGGTAGCCATGTTTTCAGGATTGGAGTTTCCTGAAATTCTTATAAAATGGCTGTCCTATGTGGCTCCGGCAGTGCTGGGTGCACTCACCGCTTTGAGCATTTTGGCGCCGGAAGGCCAATTATACTTTTCGGTTAACAATCTTTACATATGGGCTTTTATTCCTACTATGTTAACTGCCATAAAAACCCGCAGTTTGTTTTGGACCCTTTTGGTGGGAATTGTAACCATGGCTGTCTTATATAATTTAGCAGTATAAGCCCTGAAAATTAACAGTATATAGTTTTATAAGGAAGGAATGGTAGAATATTTAAGGAAATAGGCACTAATAGAACTGTTGAAGGAATGAAAATTAGCATTACTATTTTAATCGGGAATAACACTTCTGAGGAAGAGTAAAAGGAGCTTTTAAACAGGAGGAGTTTAACCTTTGAGCAGCAACAAATACCGATTAAAACCTAAAGATCTTCGAAAAGTTTGCAATCCGGACAGTTTTAAGTTTGAAACCACTGCCGACCTGTTCCCCTTAAAGGGAATTATCGGGCAGGACAGGGCAGTGCGGGCTTTAGAATTTGGCTTAAATGTGGATCGCCAGGGATATAACATCTATTTGGCGGGGGCCATGGGTACAGGCAAGACCACTCTGGCCCGGGAACTGCTGCAGAAAAAGGCTCGCAAGGAACCGCGGCCTTCCGATTGGTGTTATGTATATAATTTTGAAAACCCGGATAATCCTATTGCTTTGGAACTGCCTGCCGGGCAGGGCAAAAAGTTCAAAAAAGATCTGGAAGATCAGGTAGAGAAGATAATTGCCCGCATTTCCCGAGCCCTAGAAGAGGACGAATTTGGCTACAAGCGCAGTCAGATAATGAACCAATTTATGGAACAGACCAGCGCCCTTTATTTGCAGGCTGAAGAAGAGGCCCGCAAGCTGGGTTTCGGCATTGCCCGCACTGATCAGGGTATTAACAGCTATCCCCTAAAAGACGGGGAAGCCATGAGTCAGGAACATTTTATGACCTTGAATGAAGAAGAACGAGCCGAGCTGATGAAGCGCAGTTCTCAAGTGCAGGAGATGCTGTCCGAGTCATTTCGTCAGTACAAAGAGTTGGAGAAGTCATTTAAAGAAAAGATAAAGAGTTTGGAACAGGAAACCTTCCGCAATGCAGCGGCTCCTTTCTTTGAAGAACTGGTAAAGAAATATAAAAAATATCCCAAGATAGTCAAATATCTTCATGACCTGCAGGAAGACTTGCTGGACCGCATGCCTGCCATTGTTAAACATGATGAGAGCAATCCCTGGAATTTTTTGCGCTTTGGAGACCGGCGGAGTCTAATGCGTCGCTACCAGGTTAACTTGCTGGTAGACAATTCCGATCTTAATCATGCTCCGGTGATAATGGAAAATAACCCCACCTATTCTAATCTGTTTGGGCAGATTGAATATGAAAGCGAGTTCGGAATTTTAGCCACTGACTTTTCTAAAATCAAGGCCGGTACCATCCATCGCGCCAATGGCGGGTACTTGATATTGCATATGGATGATCTGGCCAGGAATTTTTATGTTTGGGACACCCTGAAAAGAGTGCTTAAGAATAAGGAAATAAGGGTGGAAAGTGTTACTCGTTTGCTGGGAATAAGCAATAGTGAGACCCTGCAGCCGGAACCGATCCCAGTAAAGCTAAAAGTAATACTGATTGGGGAACCTATCTATTACTATCTGCTCTATACCCAGGACGAAGACTTTCCCAAGCTCTTTAAAATCAAAGCCGATTTTGACATCGAGATGGAGCGATCCAAAAAGCATATTAATGATTATGCCCGGTTGATAGCTTCCGTTTGTGAGAGCGAAGGGCTGCGCCATTTTGACCGGGAAGCCGTGGCTCAGGTGGTGGATTACGGAAGCCGGATGGTAGATGACCAGAATAAGCTGACCACTCAGTTTAACAAACTGGTGGAAATAATCTATGAAGCTGACAGCTGGGCAGCTCAGGATAATGCTGCGGTGGTGATCGGTGACCATGTGCGTAAGGCTATTGAGGAAAAACGCTACCGGGCTTCTCTGATGGAAGATCGATTGCATGAACTGATCAGCAACGAAACCTTGTTAATAGATGTACATGGCAGCAGGATAGGTCAGATAAATGGCCTGGCAGTATATGAATTGGGTGACCACCAGTTTGGCCGGCCCGTGCGTATAACCGCCAAAACATTTATGGGTGAAAGCGGACTGGTCAATATTGAACGGGAAATTCGCATGAGCGGCAGTATTCACAGTAAAGGGGTACTTACACTTAATGGTTATATGGGGGCTCAATATGCCCAGGATAAACCCTTGTCTTTGACCGCCAGTTTGACTTTTGAACAAAGTTACCAGGGTATCGAAGGAGATAGTGCATCCAGTGCGGAATTATATGCAATATTATCCAGTTTGTCAGGAGTACCTATTTATCAGGGAATTGCCGTTACCGGTTCTGTCAACCAGAATGGTGAGATACAGCCGGTGGGAGGAGTAAACCAGAAAATAGAGGGCTTCTACCGGGTTTGTAAGGCATTCGGATTAAACGGAAAACAAGGTGTGATTATACCCCGGCAAAATGTACGGAATTTGATGTTGGACGAGGAAATAGTCATCGCTGTCCGGCAAAAGATGTTTAACATTTGGGCGGTAGATCATATTGATCAGGGATTAGAAATATTGACAGGCAGGCCAGCTGGAAGCAAGGATGAAAACGGGAGATTCCCGGAAAATAGTATTCATGGACTGGTAGATCGGAAATTAAGTGAGTGGAACGAAAAACGCCGCGGGGGACGGGAGGGAGCCCGCAAGCCTTCAGCGGTTCGAAGGAGGAGGAGTGTTTGGTAACCAAAAGAGCTGGATATAGTATGGCTGTAATTCTGTTAATAGGCTTGATGCTGGTAAGCGGGTGTCAGTTTGACCCCGGCAGTATATCTAAACCTATTCGGACAGAAGAGGACCAACTTATCAGAGTTGAAATCGTTTTCACGGACAACCAGACTTTGATCGGCTATGTAAAAGACCTGTCCATTACTCCTGATGCCAAAATTTATGTGGGAGGCTCTTCAACCAACTACTTATATGATGCCCAGGGGAACATTGTGGGGTCGTACAACTATCAAAGGGTCCTATATATGAAAATTTTGCCACCAGAAGAAGCTGAGCGGTAATACTTTCATAGGGGGGGGAAGGTGAAGGTATGAAGCTTATTGCTTGGCTTGAAAAACAGTCACGCCTGGTTAATGTACGTTTTCGCCTTATCATAATGTTTACTTTGATTTTAGCTGGGGTTACTGGATTAATGGGGATTTATGCTACTTCGGTAGTGGCGAATCGCCTGGAGATTGCTGCAGAGGAAAAACTAATGTCCGATCTCAAAATGGGTGAACAGATTATTCATCAAACCTATCCAGGTGACTGGCGCATTGAGGACGGAAAGCTGTATAAAGGTAATGCGTTGATGAACGGCCGAAATTATATCGTCGATTACATAGGTCAACTCACCGGAGACTCGGTTACCATTTTTTGCGGTGGAATACGGGTAGCCACTAATGTCACCAAAGACGGCCAGCGGGTGGTTAATACCCAAGTTTCGGAAGAAGTTAGACAGGCAGTTTTGGATAGAGGGGAAACCTTCCTAGGCAAAGCAGATGTGGTGGGGACCGTAAACTATGCTGCTTATAAGCCAATTAAAGATAAGGAAGGTAATATAATCGGAATATGGTTTGTAGGAGTACCCAGTACCAAATATGTGGATATCGTAAATAACTTTCGCCTGAATATGATTGGATATTCAGCCATAGGTATTACTTTGGGAGTACTGGCGGCTGTTCTACTGGCTTATACGGTATACACGCCTTTGCAGCGTATCCGTTCTAAACTCAGGTATATTGGTGAAGGAGATTTAACCCAGGCAATTAATATAGTTGGGCGAGACGAAATCAGCCGGGTTGCTGAAGGAATCAACTTAATGGTAGAAAGAATTTCTGAACTTATCGGTAAATCCAAATCACTAACGATTATGGTCAGTTCAGCAACTCAGGAGCTTTCCCAGCGTTCCCAGGTAAGTGCCACACTAATGGAAAACATGACCCTCCAGGCTGACGAACTTAGCCGCAATGCCAGCCGCCAGGCGGAATTAACTGATCAGTCCCGCCAGAGTGTTTCGGAAATGACAGTTGCTATCCAAGCAGATGGCCGAAAATGTCCAGGAAGTAACGTCATCAGCTCTTAATGCTGCTCGTCAGACTGAAGCCGGCGAACAGCAGCTGAATCTGGCCATTGGACAGATTGCCACTATCAGCCAGACGGTTAATTCTACCGCGGATATAATCGCCGATTTGGGGGTAAAATCCCAGGAAATAGGCCAGATAGTTGATCTTATAACCAGTATTGCTGATCAGACCAATCTCCTGGCTTTAAACGCTGCTATAGAAGCGGCTCGGGCTGGTGAACAGGGACGCGGATTTGCCGTAGTTGCGGAAGAAGTACGCAAACTAGCGGAAGAATCAGGTGAGGCTGCTAATCGTATTGCCCAACTGATTTGGGAAATACAAAATGAGGCCGATCGGGCTGTAAAATCTATGGCTGATGGCACCCGGGAAGTGGCCAAGGGAAGCGAAGTAGTTAACGAAGCGGGAAGAGCTTTCCAAGAAATTATTAAAGCTGTGAACATAGTCAGCCAGCAGATCCAGGAAATATCTGCTGCCAGCCAGGAGATGTCTGCCAGTGCGGAAATGGCTATCCGGGCTATTGAAGAGACTAACCAGGCGGCCGATGATAATGCCCAGTTAGCCAAACGAATCGGGGAAATAGTAGAAAAACAGATGGTAGCAGTAGAAGAAATGGATGCCGCTGTGAGTCAGGTGGGCCAGGTCATAGATGACTTGGAGCAATCCATTGCTTTCTTTAAGATTAAGTCGGAATATCTGTAGAAAGTTGATTTTTTCTGTCAGAGACCGGGGAGGGAAAATACATGAAGGGTGAGAGCATAACCGCACGCTGTTTAATGTGCGGAAAAACTTATGATGTACCTTCGGACCATAAAGAGTATCCGAAATTGGCTGCCAGTAAATCTTCTGCCCCCGCTTTTATTTGCGATCTCTGTGAGTACCGGGTTCGCCATGAAGCTGATGAACAGCAAAAACCGAAAAAACCTATGTAAAAATGCAGGAGGATATCATGCAGCAGATTACTATTGTAAACCGAAGGCAACTGAAATTAGCTGCTTTGCTGAACCTGCCTGAAAACTGCTCTGGTTTGGTTATATCCTGCCATGGATTCAGAGGTGCTAAGGAAAACCGGGGAAGAATATACAGTCTGTCCAGCAAGCTGAACAGTATAGGCTTGGGTTTGCTGGCTTTTGACTTTCAGGGCAGCGGGCAAAGCGAGGGAACCTATCATGATATAACCCTAACTCGCCAAGCCGGTGATCTGCAGGATGTCATCGATTTTGCAGCCCGGCAGTTCAATATGCCTCTGGTTTTACTGGGGCGCAGTTTCGGCGGGAGTACTGTTTTAGCAGGAGCCAGTCAGGATGCACGTGTAACCGGGTATATATTCTGGTCTACCCCAGTTTTTCTGAAAGAGACCTTTGCCGCTATGGATCCGGCTTTAGCCGGCCAACTGGAACAAGGCAAGACTATTACCCTGGTCGATGAGGGAGGCAGTTACCAGCTTGCTCCCGACCTGTTGCTTGATTTTGCTAACCACAATATGGACGAATATATAAAGGCTATAGGCAATCGACCCGTTCTGATAATACATGGACAGTCCGATGAGATAGTAGCCCCAGAAAATGCCTTGTATTTAGCCCGCCACCTTTCCGATTGCCAATTACACCTGGTAGAAGGGGCTGATCACCGGTTTAGCCAGCATGGCGATCAGCGAGAAGACTTAACCATTGATTGGTTGGTCCGTCATTGGAAAGCAAAACAGTGAGTTATTATAGTGTCCGCCAGGAACTTGTCACCGAATTGGAAATAAAGAAAAGCCGGTTTATATCCTGGGTGTGTCCCATAAGCAGCCCATCTGAGGCAGAGCAGGTGATTGCTGCATCCCGGAAGCGCTGGCCGGGTGCCAATCATTATTGTTTTGCCTGGATCACCCGGGAACCTCTTATGGAAAGATGCAGCGATGACGGGGAACCATCGGGTACTGCCGGTCTGCCCATTCTGACTGTACTTAAGAACCGTGGCCTGGAAAATATAATCCTGGTAGTGGTCCGCTACTTTGGGGGAATCCTGCTGGGAGCATCAGGACTAATAAGGGCGTATGCCGATTCTGCCCGCAATGTTTTGGATCATGCCGAAATAGTTAAATATGAGCCAGGATTGCTGATTCAATTAACAGTGGCCTATTCAGAACTGGGCTTAATCGAGCACCGGTTTCTCTCTTCTCCCGGAGTGGAATTGAGAAACATTGAATACGGTGAACGGGTGCAAATCAGGGTGGCTGTATCTGTTGCCGACTGGACCAAGTGGGAAAAGAGAATTACCGAGCTCACTAACGGGCAAGTAAAGTTTGATATTATTGAACCAATAATGGTGGTTAGGGCAGGGGATTAGCCCAGTTTTCTTTCTGGCAGCCTGATATAGTCACAGCTGGCGGTTGCCACCAGTTTATTCTCCTGGTTGTAAGCCTCGGCTGTCATATGTATCTTGGTTCGCCCCTTATTTTTCACAGTAGCAGTAATAATCAACTCATCACCTTCATAAATCGGCCGATGATAACTGGTAATTATATTTATAGTAGTGGTAGCGGTAGTTTTAGTAGCTGTATAACATAAGGGACCAAACACATTATCAAAGGCAGCGGTAATGAATCCACCCTGCATGGATCCATTCGGGTTTAGGTAATTTTTCATTACGGGAAAGCTAATGGTTAAACTCTCACCTTCTATAAAATCCAATATTCTGCCCTGCATATAGCTAAAACAATAAGGTGTGGGCCCCAGATCCAATTCTATCTCGCCTCTATGCCTGGTTGTACTCAAATCCATCCTCCCCCATGCTGGTTTACTCTCCATATAAATAATATTGTAATGAAAATTTCGTTAGCTTACCACTTTTCCTGGCTATAAATTCCTTTTTTGTTTACAAACTTAGCAAAAGGCACCAAATATCTCCTCGGTTGTAAGAACCAGCATGCTATACTGAAAACAGAACCTTGTTCATGGGCTTATTATAAATCGGCCGGGCGGAAAATCAGGGACCTGTGAGGAGGAATCATTATGCAGAATGAGATAACTGCTTCCATTCCGCTTCTTGATGCCAGCGGTTACATAACCCAGGAAGGCTGGGCCAGGCATCCGTACTGGATATATGATCGAAGCAAGATTCATGCTCCCTGGTGGCGGATCAAAGAGTGGGATTACTTCGCTATTCTTTCCCAAGACAAACAATATGGTCTTACCTTAACCATGAGCGATCTTGGCTATGCTGGCTTATTTGCAGTTTGCTGGCTGGACTTTGCCCGCCGCACATATCACCAGGCAGATACCTTAAGTATATTGCCCCGGGGAAAGACTGGGTTTGGACCCAACAGCGATTTGGGAAATATATCCTATACCGACAGAAAACTCACTCTTGATTTTAAGTATATTGAAGGTAAACGCATACTTACCGTTACTGCACCGCAAATACAAGATGCCTATGGTCAAAAAGGACTGCAGGGACAAATCATTCTCAGCCAGCCACCGGATCTGGAGAGTATGAATATTGCTACATCCTGGGCGGAAAACCGCCGTGCCTTCTATTACAATAGAAAAATCAACTGCATGCCAGCCTCTGGTCAGATTAGAATTGGCGAAAATACTTACCATTTTGACCCGGAGGCTGATTTTGGGGTTATGGACTGGGGACGCGGTTATTGGACTTACAAAAATCGGTGGTATTGGGGCTCTGGTTCAGGCTTGGTAGACGGCCGGCCCTTTGGATTTAATATTGGCTATGGCTTTTCCGATCGCAGTCCGGCCAGTGAAAATGTCTTGTTCTATGAAAATCGCGCCCATAAGCTGGAGGATATTGAGTTTCATATGGATGTAAACGATTATATGAAGCCCTGGCGTATCACCAGCAGTGACGGCCGCTTTGAAATGGACTTTACTCCGCTTATTGACCGCAGTTCCAATATAAATCTCTGGTTAATCAAATCCATCCAGCATCAGGTATTCGGTTATTTTAAAGGTACAGCCATTCTTGATAATGGTCAGGTAATACAGTTGGATAATTTCCTGGGTTTTGCGGAAGATGTTTTGAATCACTGGTAAGAACCTAAATAATGGGAGGATTTGCTATGAAGTTAATTGGCAACATAATATGGCTGCTAATCGGAGGCATTATCGCAGCTATTGCCTGGTTTTTGTCCGGCTTGGTCTTATGCATTACTATTATTGGCATACCATTTGGTTTACAGTGTTTTAAAATCGCAGGTTTTGTGTTATGGCCTTTCGGCCGGGAAATCAGTTTGGGTCATTTTGGGGCTGGCGGACTTATCTTTAATATTATCTGGCTGATCGTTTTTGGCTGGGAATTTGCTGTTGCCCATCTTATTATAGGTCTATTCTTTTGCATCACCATAATAGGTATCCCTTTTGGACTGCAGCATTTTAAACTGGCTCAGCTTGGTCTCATCCCATTTGGAGCCCAAATCATTAAAAGCAGTGAGGCAGTCGATACATAGTTCTCCAGAAAGTAAGATACGGGGACGTTTTGTTAGAATTATTCAGACACACAAGGCAGAGGAGACGTCTCCGTCCCTGTACTTGATTTGCAGGTTGACATCACCTGAGGAAGAAATAGTGACAAACTGCAGGGTAATAGGCGAGCCTTTTAGGGGAAGAGCTTCGGTATTTAAAGATAGTATCCCTTTGTGTACGGAGTAATTGCTATCGGGTTGGATAACAGCATTGACAAAAAGGTTGTAATAGGAAGCCTGGTCGGGATCGAGTATGCCTTTATTTCCATACATTTTTATTTCATCTTTATTGGTATAAACTGTTTTTTCTTGAGCTAGAGTGTTATAGGTATAAGTCTGGGCTTTAAGAATCTGACCGTTTATACCGTTAACGGTTATGAACTCCAGAGTAATGGGTACCCCTTTAGGGGGTATATCCGAGGTAAGTAAAGTAAGACATCCTTTCTTCACTACATAGTTAACTGCTGGCTGCAGCACCCCATTGATATATAAATTAATGAGGGATACCTGCTTGGGGTCAATAATGCCCTTGTTTCCATAGGATTGTAATTCATCCGCGTTGGTAAACTCCTTCTTCATACCATCAGCAATCGTATTATAATGGTAAACCTCTGCCGGATAAACTGTACCATTTTTATCTTTGAAAATTACAAACCGAATGGTTATCGGAGCATTTTTAGGCGGCACATCTTCTGTTTTTAATGTAAGCAAGCCCTCTTTAAGTTCATAATTTGCCCTGGGTTGTATTACTCCGTTGATAAATAGGGCATAGTAAGAAACCTTATAAGGATCAAGGATACCCCGGTCCCCATACTCATTTAATTCGTCCTCATTTGTATAGATATGTCTGATTCCATCAGATAGGGCATTGTACTGGTACACGTCAGCCTTAACAGTATCTTCCTGGTAGGTAATATCTATCTCATTTTTCAAACAGCATTTATCAAATACTTGGGTAACACTCAAGCACACCTTCTTGATTTCAGAGTCGCTGATTTTATCTTCAGGATCCTCTAAAACTGGAACCGTTAAGTCTGCTTGGGCTGCGGAACGAACCACAGTATCGAATATCACTTTTATGTGAACTTTGAGGGAATTGTTGCTGGTAAAAACAATGTCATCGATAAAGCACTTAAAGTTGCGGGTGGTAAAGGATAGATAAGTTTCCTGGGGGGCGTATAAAGAAATATTCTTATATATCTCAAAGGGTATGGGAGCCGAAAGGCGTTTATAATCCATAAAAAGAGATATGTAGCCTTTTATTGCTATTTTGAATCTGGTTTTTTGTTTATGCCCAGCATTGCTGTTAAGTGTTGTAACTACGTAACCAATTGCATCAGGATTGGATGGACTTAGGATATAACCATTTTTGTCTGTTAGGAAACAATCGATTGTCGATAATCTGGTGTTGGACACCACTCTCACTCCAATTAATCTGTACAGGTACCCACAGGATAATTAATGAGAATATAGAGGAGGATAAGTAAAAGCCTCTCGCCCTTTCATCAGCAAAATCATAAAAGGGCAAGACCCTGAATTTATCGTCTTCTCACAGTTGAGTTTAAAATAAAGGGTGTGCGCAAGGCCCACCCTTTATTATAGTTAAGTAGTTATAGTAGTCTGAGTATCGGCTTCCGGCGCGAAGTTAATTACTGACAAAATAATAGGGGAATCCTCGAGAATATCATCTGCGTCCTGGACTACCACGTTGTTGGTGGTAACCGAATATAAGCCTTCCTGTTGCAAAACACCGTTTATAAACAATAAATAATAGCCATTATCCGTGGAAGGCAGTGTAATACTTGTTACAGGATCGCCCTGGTCATCTACAAAAGCAGTGGCCGGAATAGTTAGGGTTCCTTCATCAACATGGGTTGGGTTCAAAGTGTAAAAATAATTTTCTATAACCGGCTTAGCACTAACAGTTGTTGTTGACTCGGCACTAATGGCAAGTTTAAATAATGTAGCAGCCATGCTTTACCCACCTTTACATTAAATTTAATTCATAATATGTAAAGAGCCTCAAGAGTGACCCGTGGCCATATGTTTTCCAACTCCGCATCAATCCTTGGGAGCCGGGCCGGGAAATGCCAAAGCAGGGAAGATTCGTGGCAGCGATCACAGAGGTTCTTATATTTCAACGGTGTTGCGGGTAAAGGCGTGCTGTTTTTCGATGGGGTCCTTGATGAATTTGGGGGGACTGCCAAAGGCTAATTTGTTATCGTGAGTTATCCTGTTGGACGGCAGCAGACTGAGTACAGCCACCAGTCTGATAACTGAGTTTCCTGAGGAAGTTATCAAACTGGCGGCCTAAAGATTTTTATTTTTTCAAATTCAGTTCCTCAGCCAACTCCTGGAAGACAGGCAGGGCATTCTCAATGACTTTGCGATCTACACAATAGGAGATGCGGAAATAGCCTGGTTTGCCGAAGGCTATACCTGGAACTACCAGCAGGTTCTTCTTTTGCGCCATCTGAACAAATTCCATTTCATCAGGAGTGGGACTTTGGGGGAACAGGTAAAAGGCACCTTGAGGCTTAACCATTTTGTAACCCATCTCGGTAAGTGAGTTGTAGAGCAGATCCCGCTTGTCCTGATAGGCAGCGATGTCTACAGATTCTCGCTGCAGTTTGGCTACGATACGCTGCATCAAAGCAGGGGCATTCACATAGCCCAGCACCCGGTTGGCTAGAGTCAAAGCCCCCATCAGCAGGTCCACTTCAGGAATGTCGGGATTGGCAGCCAAGTAACCGATACGCTCGCCAGGCAGGGCCAGGTCTTTACTATGGGAAGTAACCAATATGCTATAGCGTATGTGTTTAAACACCGGAGGGACTTCCACACCATCATAGGCGATTTTAGCATAGGGCTCGTCCGAGATAACGTAAATAGGACGGCCATATTTCTTACTGGCTTCTTCCAGTACGGTATTCAAAGCTTCCAATGAAGAAGCAGTATAAATTACCCCGGTGGGATTGTTGGGAGTATTAATGATAACCGCTCGAGTGCGGGGATTTATAGCCTGTTCTATAGCGGCAATGTCGATCTGAAAATCTTCCTGGGTATCTACGATGCGGTCAACCCCGCCATGATTGGCAATGTAGAATTTATATTCCACAAAAAAGGGAGCCAGGATAATTACTTCATCCCCAGGATCGAGAATAGCTTTCAAGGCGCAGTTCAAAGCCCCGCTGGCTCCTACCGTCATAATCACGTGTTCTCCAGTTACAGGTTTACCGCTTTTTTCAGCCAGCACTTCGGCAACGGCAGAGCGTGTTTCCATATACCCAGCATTGCTCATATAACGATGCATACCCCGTATCGGGTTTAAAGCCAGTTCCCTAAAAGCTTCCGAGAAAGCCTGGGGAGGTTCCAGATCCGGGTTGCCGAGAGAAAAATCATAGACTTTATCCTCTCCGTAAATTTTCTTGAGACGCTCGCCTTCCTCGAACATCTTGCGGATTAAGGACGAACCACCCATTTGTTCTTTCATGGCACGTGAGATGGTCATAACTATGCTTCTCCTTTACTCTTGAGATATATAATATTTTAACCCAGATAAAACCATTTCTACATCAGAATCAGATTTCCTTGAAGGCGTTTAATCGTAACTTCTTTTATCCATAAAAAAGCTGTAAAAATGAGGTATTTCAGATGTTGAAATTTTGCATAAAAAGGTATTAATTAAGGACAATAGAATATTATAATGGAGTCAAATGACATTTTGGGGGGAGATTCAGGTGAGTAATATTGCTATTATTGGAGCGGGGAAAGGTGGTACGTCGATACTTAAAACGCTGCACGGCATACCATCAATAAAAATTGTAGGGATGTGTGACATCGACGATAATGCTCCGGGGATGGTTTTAGCCCGTAAACTAGGTATATCCACCTGCAATGATGTACATAAAATATTATCAAATCCAACCCTGGATCTGGTTATCGAAGCTACAGGTTCTCCTAAAGTTCAAGAATTAATAAACCAGTACAAAGGTGAAAATGTATCGGTAATTGAGTCTCATGGTGCCAATTTAATGATGACCATAGTGGAGGCCCGGGAGGAGATGATCGCGGACCTGCACCGGGAAGCGGAAAAGCTGGCGCAGATGTCAAACGAGTTGTCTCTTACTATGGAAAAAGTCGGTCAGTTAGTGGACGAGGTTAGTAAGTACGCCGATGTGGTAAACCAGCAAGGGGAAGGACTTATGAAATCCGTCAACGACGCTGTGGTTCATCTGAGAGAGACTGGTGAAGTATTAAACATAATCAACAATACTGCTCGCCAAACTAAATTGCTGGGGTTCAATGCTGCTATCGAAGCCGCTCGCAGCGGCGAACATGGTCGGGGTTTCGCGGTAGTAGCTGATGAAGTTAGAAAATTAGCGGAAAACAGCACCAGTTCTGTAGAGAGAATATCCCAAATATTGACCAATATACAGGATTCGGTGCAAGTGATAACTACCCGTGTAAATGAAGCGGCAGGCGTGGTTCGGAAACAAGCTGAATTAACTACCTCAGTTACCGATCACATCCATTCACTGGAAGCTATGTCTCAGGAATTAAACGCTTTGGCTCAACATTTAGCACAGCTGGCGTAAACAAAAACGCTGTCCTAAGAATAAACGTCCCCCCTCCCAGAAAATTGTTCGGCTTATCAGGTATTCATAAGCAACATAATAGAATTTAATGTGGTGATATATATTTTGAATGCCATATCTTTTTTCCAAGCAAAGAAGATTATGGCATACTTTTTTACATAAAAGATTTTTAAGATTGAGGGATACATATGAAGCATAAAAAATACACCGGAGTTATCCTGGCAGTGATAATGCTGGCGGAAATACTTTTGACCGGATTTACCTATCAGCAAGGTATAGGACAAGTCTATTATCATACCCAGTCGGAAATCTATGAAAAGGCTAGTTATCATGAACAACTGGCTGGCCATGATGTCAATGGCATTGAAAGAGCATATTTTGTCAGTGTGGATATCCAGGACACGGATTTGCAGCCTTATGTATTCGAAGGGGAAGTAACCGGTACTTATACCTTGGAGTCCATGGTCAATACTTTGGAAAGCCAGGGTTATAAAGTCGTAGCGGCTATAAATGGGGATGTGTATGACACTTCTACCGGAACCCCCAAGGGCTTGACTATTCATGACGGCAAGATCATAACTTCCGGATATGCACCGGAATATGTGATTGCTTTTGACGAAAGGGGCGCTGCTTCTTTGGTAAAAGCAGCAGTAAGCTTTACTCTAAAGGGCACTATTAATGTTCCCAGCTTCGTTACTACTCCCGTTACCAATCCGGCTTCTTCCAGTGAAGCTCAAGATCAGACCCAGCCGGAAGATCCAAGCCAGCTAAAAGATCAAGTTCAGCATGAGAATCAAATACAGCTGGAAGATCTGGTCGAGAATGAAAATCCCCTCCAGTCTGAAGATTTTTCTGGAGAAGCCGGTGAAGACCAAATAACCGATGAGATTCAAACCATAGATGAGATGCAGGATGCCGGTTCCGGCCAACCCCAAGAACCCATCCCTAAGCAGGAAACAGTGTATGTACCAACACCCTATGAAGCCGATATTGGCTATTTTAACGTTCCCCATGGGAACAGCAAATCCTTGCACTTATATAACCGCCACTATGCTCCTTCTACCAAAACCAAGGGAAATTATGTGGAAGTAATTCTGGAAGCGGGTTCGCCGGCAAAGGCAGAACTGACAGTAGACGGCACTGTCACGGCAACTGTTGCTGAAGTGCGCAGCGGCACTTCGAATACCCCTATCGGTGACAGCCAGCTGGTACTCTCTGCCGCATGGGATTCACCCTATGCAACCCAACTGGCCCAGATGATACCCGGAAGTACCGCAGAGATTTTCGTACGTGACCTGACCGGAGGAGATCTGGCTAACTGCAGGGAAGCCATTGGAGTATACCATGTACTCTATGATAAAGGCCAGTTTATTACTCAGGGAACCAATGCCAATCCCAGGACGGTAATGGGCATAAAACCTGACGGTTCTCTCATACTGTATGTCCTTGATGGAAGACAGCCTGGTTTTTCCGAAGGCATGGGACTAACGGATACCGCCAAGCATTTGGTTGATTTGGGCTGCAGTACCGTTGTAAACATGGATGGGGGCGGATCTTCGACGATAGCTGTGCGGGAAGGAGGAATCAACTCCAGGGCAGTGATCAAGAATTCCCCTTCAGGGAAGAGACAGAGGCAAGTCACCAACGGTCTCCTGCTGGTATATGATGAACGGGGAGGAACCAAAGCTGAGCATTTACATACCTATCCCAGTCAACCTCTGGCTATGCCTGGAGCGGAGATCCAGCTGAAAACCTATGCCAGCAACGATAAATATGAACCGGTATCCCTGCCCAAGAAGGTAAAATACCAGGTTGATCCTGATTCTGGCCATTCTGTGGATGAAAACGGTCTCTTTACTGCCGGCAGATCAATAGGAACAGCTGTGATTGAAGTGCTTTGCGGGGATCTTTATACCACCGCACAAATAAGCATCCAGAACAATATAACCTTTACCACCAATATACAGAGTCTGGAGCTAGATCCGGGAGATACCTTTGATATCAATGTAACCGCCCAATACGGATATGCTCCTATTGCCAGCAAAGACAGCCTGTTCACCTGGTCCTGCGACCCGGAGATCGGTACCATCGATGCCGAGGGGATCTTCCAAGCCGCAGACCAAAACGGTGTAACCGGCCATATTTATGTGGAATACAACGGTGTTAAAAAAGCCATACCTGTTCAGGTAGGCACCGATATTATTGATTTTGCGGACACCATCAGCCATTGGGCCAGAGAGTTTATAGGCAAGCTGGCCGCTCGGGGAATAGTAAGCGGAATGGGCGATAATCTCTATTGGCCGGACGATTCTCTAACCCGAGCCCAGTTCCTCACCATGCTGGCCAAGAGCATCCATGACCTGGATGTAACCCAGTCTGCACCGGCTGGCTTTAAGGATGTCCCTGCTGACGAATGGTATTATAGCTACGTAAACTGGGGTTTTGAAGCTGGAATTGTAAAAGGAATGGATGAGAATACCTTTGCACCCAATGCGAAGATAACTCGGGAGCAGATGGCGGTTATGCTGAATAATTTTGCTGCTTACGATGGTGTGATCCTGCCGGAGATCAACCCAGAAGTGACCTTTACTGACAGTGAACGGATCAGCACCTGGGCGGTTGAGGCTGTAAATATGATTGTATCTGCGGGCATAATGGGCGGGTATCCGGAAGGGGATTACCAGCCCCAGGGTACCGCCACCAGAGCAGAAGCAGCCACGGTTATCTACAAGTTCATCATGCTGCGGGACAGTGTTTATCCCGATGCCCCGGTCAACTAATGTTCAAGCTTACCCTTTCCGGGCATAGGATTAACATAATTACCGCAGCTGCTTCAACCATATTGGACCCACAGCATAAGGTCCAGCCGTTGCGGATAAAGAAGCAAAACCATCTTTTGGATTGATATTTCAAGGTAACAGGATACATACGGAACCATTACCAGAATAAGTTAATACCCTATAGTAATAAAACCTTTTACAAGGAGTGAGGGTAATGCCTGTTTCCTTTTTCCTACCAGTTAACAACGTCTATATTGCTTCAGCTTATCCAGACCAAAACTTTGCCAACCGCAATCAGGGAGATGTTTTATTTGTAGGTTCTTTTACCGGTGCTGGCGATATATACAGAAGCCTGCTGGAATTTGATCTGTCTGATCCAAACCACGGAATTCCTCCCAACAGCACGATAGTACGTGGTGAGCTGCTTTTGTCAATGTATCGAAATGATAACCCTGGAACAGCACGAGTGGACGTCTTAATCTTGGACGACGTTTTTGATGAAAGAACGGTTACTTTTAATACCAGCCTCTCCACCAGACCTATTGGAATCAGTGTTGTGCCCCAGGCTGCGCCGGATCTGGTTATAATCGATATTACTGATCTGGTACTAGCATGGTATCAAGGTGGTATACTAAAAAATGTTGAGCTGCGAGGGCTGGAAAATAATAACAACAATATTATCGGCTTTAGAAGCACCCGCTTTTCCAATAGTGCTGTCTGGCCGCGCTTAAGAGTAGTCTGGTCCAAGGGAACTGTGTCCGACACTCTATCTGATATACTTTCGGGTGCTCCCGCAACCTCTACTTTGATTGATATACGCGGAAAGGAACAGGCAACCTTCTTGATCCAGAATACCACCGATGGAACCCTGCAGGGACATGTTATTTTACAAAATACAGGGCAGGTGCCGGTAAGCGACCCTTCTACCCAGTTCAGCATACCCCCAGGACAGGAGCGGGTGGTAAATTATATCGCTGCGGTTGACTTTCTGCAGCTTGGTTTTACAGCAGCAGGAAACGGTAATTATTTTGTGATGGCCTCAACCCGGGATGAATAAAAAACTTCAGAACTGCTACTGCCGACAACGAATCGTGCACCGGACTATTCTCCGGTGCACTTTACTGAACAGGTTGATTGCAATTCTTCATCAGGTGCTGGCAGCAAACACGTTCTAAGCCAAATGCTGTGATAATATTTGAACCCGCTTTGGATGTTTCGTTTTATAATGATAGTTAGCTGGCAATGCTAGGTTAGTAAATTCCTAATAAATTATGGCAGGGCGGAGGTTAATCTATGAATTATAATCCTAAAAATAGCAGTCTTGTCACCTTTGAATGGGTCAACAGGGAAGACCAAGTAGAAGAAGTACGCCGCCTGTTTTTGGAGTATGCCCAGTCCCTGGACATCGATTTGGAATTTCAGAATTTTGAGGATGAACTGCGCACCCTGCCGGGTAAATATGCACCGCCGGAAGGGGCTTTATTAATTGCCAGATTGGATGGACAGGCAGTGGGATGCATTGCCCTGCGCAAACATGCCGAGAACATCTGCGAAATGAAAAGGCTGTATGTGAAAAACAGCTGCAGAGGCTTGGGCTTGGGACGCAGACTGGCTGTTATGATAATCGAAGAAGCCAAAAGGCTGGGTTATTCTTATATCAGACTGGATACATTGTCCACTATGCGAGAAGCTATCCGGTTATATGAATCTTTGGGCTTTTATGATATCGATCCCTATATTTATAATCCCATCCCCGGAGCCAGGTACCTGCAATTAAATCTCCTCGAGTTTAGTCTCACTATTTAATTAAAAAAACATAAAAAAATCTTGTTATTTTGTTCTATTATCCCTATAATACCTATTATATATATTCCTATAAATCCTATTAAAATAATAGATTTTATAGACTATCTTTAATGTATGATTGCCAGGGACTTACTGGCATCCTTTGAATAATGCCGCAAAAACTTTCAAGAAGAGGTGATAGATATGCCGGTTATTATTCCCGACGATTTGCCAGCCAGCAGTATTCTCCAGGAAGAGAACGTTTTTATCATGCATGAACAAAGGGCTATACACCAGGATATTCGTCCTTTGAGACTTGCCATTCTCAATCTGATGCCCCAGAAGATAGTGACTGAAACCCAACTGCTGAGGCTTTTGGCCAACAGTCCTCTGCAGGCAGAGATAACCCTGCTGCATACTGAAAGCCATGAATCGAAAAATACTCCGGAAGAGCATTTGCGGAATTTTTATACTACTTTTTCCAAAGTTAAAGATGAAAAGTATGACGGCATGATAATTACCGGGGCTCCCGTGGAACACTTGGACTTTGAGGAATGGACTTATTGGGAAGAATTGAAAGAGATTATGGAATGGACTAAAAGCCATGTTTATTCCACCCTGCATATTTGTGTAGGTGCTCAGGCGGGACTTTACTATCACTATGGTATACCCAAGTATTCGCTTCCCCGGAAAATGTTTGGTGTTTTCCGGCACCGGGTATTGAAAAAAAATGTACCCCTGTTATGGGGCTTTGACGATGAGTTTTATGCGCCTCATTCCCGCCATGCCGAAAATCGAAGAGAAGATATTAAAAAAGTAGAGGAATTGGATATTTTAGCTGATTCGCCCGAAGCTGGTCTCTATTTGGTAGCTACAAAAGACTTAAGACAGGTGTATGTTTTTGGCCACAGTGAGTATGAGGCTTTGAGTCTCAAGGCCGAGTATGAAAGAGATCTGGCCAAGGGTATGGACATACACATACCGGTTAACTATTTCCCCAATGACGATCCTACTCAGATGCCCGTTGTCAAGTGGCGCAGTCATGGCAGTCTATTGTTCAGCAACTGGCTTAATTACCATGTATACCAGGAGACCCCCTATGATCTTGACGATTTGCCTGCGCGCTAAGGGGTAATCAGATATCACAGGCCGGTATGGCTTGGTGATAAAAACCTTAAGATAAAGGAGAGGAATGGCATGACTGAGAAGAATTACCGATTTGACACCTTGCAGGTCCATGCAGGCCAAAAGCCGGACCCGGTTACCGGTTCCCGAGCTGTACCCATTTACCAAACTACTTCTTATGTTTTCAAGGATACAGAGCATGCAGCCCGTCTCTTTGCCCTGGAGGAATCGGGAAACATATATACCAGGATAATGAATCCTACCACCGATGTGTTTGAACAGAGGATGGCCGCTCTGGAGAGGGGAGTAGGTGCCCTGGGTTTGTCATCAGGCTCGGCGGCTATTACTTACGCCATCATGAATATCGCCGGCAGCGGCGATGAGATCGTCTCTGCCAGCACCCTTTACGGTGGAACCTATAACTTATTCCTTTATACACTGCCCCGTTACGGTATCAAGACAGTTTTTGTTGATCCTGACGATTCGGAGAACTTCAGAAATGCAATCAATGACAAAACCAAGGCTATATATATAGAAAGCATCGGTAATCCCGGAATTAATCTGATTGATATCGAGAAGGTAGCAAGGATAGCTCATGATAACGGGCTGCCTTTAATCGTGGACAACACTTTTGCCACCCCTTATCTGTTGCGCCCGATTGAATACGGGGCAGACATAGTGGTTCATTCCGCCACCAAATTCATCGGCGGCCATGGAACCTCCATCGGCGGGGTTATAATTGATGCCGGCAAGTTTGATTGGGTAGCCAGCGGCCGGTTTCCGGGCTTCACCGAACCCGATCCTAGCTATCATGGAATCCGCTATGCCTACGACATAGGAGCCCCGGCTTACATTGTTAAAACCAGAGTCCAATTGTTACGGGATACCGGTGCTTGCCTCAGCCCCTTCAATGCGTTTTTATTCCTCCAGGGTCTGGAAACTCTTTCCCTGAGAGTAGAAAGACATGTAAGCAATGCCCGCCAGATCGCAGAATGGCTCAACCAGGATTCCCGGGTGGCCTGGGTTAACTATCCCAGCTTGCCTGGAAACAAATACTACGATCTGGCCCAGAAGTATTTCCCCAAGGGAGCAGGTTCTATTTTCACCTTTGGCATCAAAGGCGGCCCAGAAGCTGCTAAGCGCTTTATAAACAGCCTGGCACTATTCTCCCTGCTGGCCAATGTTGCTGATGCCAAGTCACTGGTTATCCACCCGGCTTCCACCACCCACTCCCAGCTAAGTCCGGAGGATCAGCTGGCAGCCGGTGTAACCCCTGATCAGATTCGTTTATCTATTGGCATTGAAGATGTAGAAGACCTGATTGACGATCTGGATCAGGCTTTAAACAAGGCAGTTAATCAATAAGTTAGGAAAAAGGCGATAAGCGAGACTTTGGTCTCGCTTATCGCTTGTTGGGAAAAAACCTTGAGGTTCATCTCTGGTGCAGGGCTTTGTTAACCAGATAGCTAGCCTGCTCATAATCTTTCCTTCTAACGGAAACCGTATATTGCTTGGTATACTTCATATTTAATCCCATGCTGCCATATCTGCCCCGGTAAGTACCTCTTCCTGCCCATTGTCCGGAATGATCAAAAACTTTATATGAATACTTGATGCCTGCATTGGCTAAAGCCTGCCGGACTTTAGCTAGATCCTCCAGGGAATAGCCGACGTAAACGTCTTCTTTTAAGAAACACATCCCCGTATCACCCCGGAATTAATTGTACTTTACTTAATAAGTTATAGAATGATTTAAGGCAATTTCTTACAGGATAATAGACATTTTCTTCCCGAGGCTTCGGACTGCATTTCATAGCTTTCCGTATTAAACAGCACTTTGTCTCTGTCCGATTTCCGTTGCATATTTTCTAGTTTTAATAGACAGAATGTCAATTAATACTCGCTTTTTTCCCAGCCATAAAGAGTAATAAGCCTGCTGTTATAGCGCTGGGGCAGCTCTTGGTTTGGGATTAGCAATACCCGTCCGGGTGCCGATTTCCCTCGTTTACTCATGGTCCATGGGGGTTACGACAGACAAGAAACAGATAGTTCCAAGGAGGATTACTGGTATTCAGCAGCAATTGGCACCGCTTTTGATAATTATAGCCGGCTCTTGTTGGGGAACCGCCGGAATTTTTGTCCGCTTGTTCAATGAATGGGGAATGTTCGCCCTGCAGATAGCTACGGTTAGAACCATAGTCTCCGCTATTATTTTCGCCCTTTTGATATTTATAACCGACAGGAATTTGTTCAAAATAAAGCTGAAGGATATCTGGTGTTTTATCGGTACCGGTTGCTTGGGCACCGCTCTTTACAACTTTTGTTATTATAAAACCATTGCCTTATCATCACTGTCTGTGGCAGCGACCTTGTTGTACACGTCTCCCATCTTCGTAGCAATCTTTTCAGTGCTTTTGTTTGGGGAGAAAATGACCGTCAGAAAGTTGGTCGCTCTTGCGTTGGCTTTCGGCGGTTGCCTCATGGTGAGCGGTGTATTAAACAGCGGTGCGGAGGGGTTGACGGGCAAGGCTTTTGCCATCGGCATTCTTTCTGGTATGAGCTATGCTTTTTATACAATATTTTCCAAGTTTGCGGTGATGTTAGGCTATACAGGCTTTACAACCACATTCTACACTTTTGCCTTGGCTCTTATTCCCTGTGCCCTTTTAGCTGATTTCAGGCAAATTACCGAAGCGGTGGAAACAGGTGGTGCTGGAGCTATCCTGCTTATCGCTGCCTTTGGTGCAGTTACAACTTTGATCCCCAACTTGTCATATCTAGCTGGGCTTAAATATGTGGAGACCAGTAAAGCCTCGATCTTGTCGGCAATTGAACCTGTGATGGCCGCCTTGTTTGGGCTGATACTGTTCAGCGAAGTACCTGCGCTTGCAACAATAGCCGGAATGGGCCTGGTGGTGCTGTCCATTGGTTTGCTCAATCTGAGGAGAAAAGAGGAAAGAGGGTGATATATTCTACTTACCTGTCATGAATTTTCCCAAAGCCTCCATGGCTTTGCGGTCATGTTTTCTCCTAAAAATGTGCCCGGCACCTTCGATCTCCAGATATTCGCACTGTTTATATACCTCCCGCGCCTGTCTGGAGTATGAAATGTCTACTAATTTGTCTTTGGTTCCGTGTATGAGGAGGACGGGGCCTTCATATCCCTTAATTTCATCGTATATATTCATATCTTTAACTGCTTTTACATAGACATCGCTTAATTTCATGGGGAAACGGCTGATCACTGGAGGTATATTTTCCGGATCAAACCGGGCAAACAGCAACTTGCCCCGGCGGGCATCGTCGGGTATGCAAAAAGCTGGGGAGAAGAGGATAAGGCGTTCAATTTCATTTTTTATTTTTGCAGCAGTAAGGGCGCAGACAACTCCGCCCTGACTGCAGCCCATCAGAGAAATGTGTTCGGTGTCTATGTCATTTCTTTGCTTTACATAATTTATGACCGACTTTAAATCTTCAACTTCGGTCAGGATCGACATTTCAGAAGGCTTGCCGTCGCTGCGGCTTAACAGACCTCCCCCGCAGAAATCGAAAGTAAATGCTGCCCAGCCCAGACCAGCTAAGAATTCAGCATAATGTCTTACGGTGCGTTGGTTGGCCAGATAACCATGGCAAATAATTATAGCAGGCAGCACACCTGTCTCTCTGCGATAGACATGGCCGCGAATGATTAAGCTGCCACGCTGGCAGGAAAAAGGCTGACGTATAAGAGGCGATCCTTTATGTACCTTATTCATATTTTCCTGATCCCTTCACCCAGCCAAATTTTTTGGCTTTTTTGAGCAAGTTTTCTCCTTGTTATTCATTTTATATCCATCTCTTTCCTTCCATATCCAAGCTCTCCGGAGAAATAAAGGCCCCCGTATATTTTGTATGTCCAGAAGTCTGCCGCCATGGGTAGCTGTACATCGTTTTAAAATATCCTTGACAGACACATATATTTGATTAACAATAAATAGTGATAAATACATATATTGAGCTATGCCAGATACCACTCTGATCCAATATCAACGGATAGGTTGGCAATGATCATGGGCAGATAAAGAGACTTCATTTTCCAAACTTTGAAAGGGAAAGGAGGGGAAGAAAAGTTTCATGGAGCCCAAATTATCTTCAGATCTCTTGCGAGGGCATACGGATACCATTGTCTTAGCTATGTTGATGAAGGGTGATCGTTACGGCTTGGAAATATATCATCAGATTTTAGCCCGCACTGGTGAACAGTACGAGCTGAAAGTGGATACTTTGTATTCCAGTTATAAGCGGTTGGAAAAGGGCGGGTACATCACGTCCTATTGGGGTGACGAGACCCAGGGGGCACGTCGCAAGTATTATCGCATTACAGATAAAGGGCGTGAATTATACCGCCAAAACCTGTTAAACTGGGAGTTTACTCAAAAAATCTTAAACAAACTGCTAAAGGAGGAAGACGAATGAATACTAGAGAGTATATCGACTCTCTGTTTTCCGATTACCAGAAGACTTCCGCCCTTGAAGATTTCAAGGAAGAACTTAAAAGTTTTCTGGATGAGAGGATAAGAACTCTGGTCAAAGGCGGCATGGATGAAAAGGATGCTTTTGAAAAGGCAACCAGCGAACTTGGAGATATATCAGCGGTAGCGGATGAAATCAGCCGCAAGAAAAAACAGGAGCTAATAGGAGAAATGTATTTAAAAACCACCCATTATATGTCCACATGGAGAATCGCTTTGTATGTCTTATGCGGTGCTGTTTTCGGCTTTGGGGTGATTGTGGCGGCAATTTCAGAATACTTCAGCGGAGACGTCAATGCGCCTTTAGGCTCGCTGCTCGTTTTCGGAGGAATCCCGATCCTGGTTTTTTTGTTTCTCTGGCTTACTCAGGAAACAGCTACCCGGGAAGCAATGGAGTGGAAGCGGGCACTTTTGTATGTGGTCACAGCAGGTGTATTTTTGTTCGGAGTGTTTGTGTTCCTGGTAACTTATTTCGAAAAAAGTGCCGGGCTCCCTTACGCCATTGCCACACTAATCCCGTTTGTCCTGCCTAGTTCGGCATTCGGTGTGTTTCTCATACTGACCGAAAAGGATAGGAGCAAACCATGGGTCATCAAACAGCGGGAGGAATATATGAAACGTTCCCTGGAAAGATTTGGCGATCCGGTGCAGGAAATGCGGTTCGGCTTGTTTTCCGCCGCACTCTGGATAGCTGGCATAGCAGCGTTTATCCTGCTGACTATTCTTTTCGGATTTAAATTCTCATGGTTGGCCATCGTAGCAGCTCTCATCGGGCAGATGCTGATACTGGCAACGTTTACAAAATCACATTAGACCTGTTCTTACAGAGACAATAAAATACAAGGAGAATTGAAAAACCTAAAGCCCGCAAAAGCTCTAACCATGTTACGGCAGCATTTATGGCCTGGTTGTTAAAACGAATCGGGAAAGGCAACGCTCATGCCAACGCACATCCGAATTGTGAGTGGTTCTATTATCGAGCCGGAGCCTTAAAGGGAATAGTTGCAAAAATGGAGAAAGAATTATCAAAATATATTAATTATAAAGTTGTTGCGCATTCGTACTATACTGTCATCAAAAATTTGAAAGGATTCCATAATATGCAAGGCTATGAGAGTAAAAAGGCTCTTATCGCGGAGATTGAAAAAACAGCGGCTTTGTTTATTGATGAATTCCTAGATGTCAAAGAAAATGACAAAAACAAGTTTATAGATGGTGTAGATAGAACACCCGCCCAGATGATAGCTTACCAGTTAGGCTGGCTTGATTTGATTATGGGGTGGGATAAGGCCGAAGCGGAAGGTAAGCCTGTTGTTACCCCATGTGAGGGCTACAAATGGAACAATCTAGGTGCTTTGTACCAGAGCTTTTATGACAGGTTTTCCGCATACTCTCTGGCTGAATTACGAGATTTATTCAAAGAACAGGTAACTGTTTTTATACAATGGGTTGACGGATTTACTGAAGAAGAGGTTTTTACTCCAGGCAGCCGCAAATGTGCGAATGTCAACCAAAAAGTGGACCACTGTGCTAATTAAAAACTGAGCCACTAATGCTAGTTTAAAAGTGAGCCACTTTGCTCACTTTTGGCTTTGATAGAACTCCACATTGATTAGCCTTGACTCTCACCACCTCTTTGTTGTTTCAGCCGCTGTTCTAACCGGTAAGATGGTACGTTCATATCCAGAATATGAGCTCGGTGGGTTAAGCGGTCTACTAGAGCAGCAGTTAACATAGT
>LFRM01207498.1_pt1 | contig 42706 bp, 37 predicted proteins | sample 618341 | NCBI WGS metagenome assembly LFRM01 (sample SAMN03654438, study PRJNA283298) | anaerobic digester metagenome | isolation source: pool of bioreactors CSTR01a, CSTR02a, and CSTR03a thermophilic anaerobic... | place: Denmark: Kgs. Lyngby | collected 2014-05-21 | reverse complement strand
CCCGGGGATATGTTTTAGCGGCACGTAAAAACGGCTTTCCCCATACAGCTCCTGTCTCTTTTCGGCCACGTAACTCGCTACCAAACGGTACGAACAGTCAAATTCGGGATAATTCTCCACCAAACGATCATAGATTCGGCGGGCCGTATGGCGCTGTTTCTTCCGGGCAACCTTGTCCTCTTCCAACCACGTATCAATGTAGTTCTTATACGGATCCAGCTTCGAAGAACGCGGCTTTGGTATCTTGGGCGCCTGGTTAAAGTCTTCCTGCTCGATGTACTTTTTCACGGTTTTAACGTCAAAACCTGTAACTCTGGATATTTCGGCATATTTCAGCCCTTTTTCAAAGAACAGTTCTCTGATACGATTTACTTGAGCCATTGTCAGCATCCTCCGATCTCCTTCCCCTATAGTCTGTCAACTACAAGGGTAAGGTGGTATGGGGAGCGCTGCAATGGCTTATCTGCAATAACAGGGAATTTTACTTTGCAACTTCAGGGAATTCCATTCTGCAATTCCTGGTAAATTGATTATGCAACAAACAAGGCTAGAATTTGCTGGTTCTCCGCTGAAAAGTCTTTTACAAAGATTGGTGATGTTATTTTACGCGGACCACCTATGAGGCGGTCGATTGCTTTGCCAAGAAAAAGCCATTTTTCATCTCACTTCCTCATAATACCATTTTATACGATTTCTTCTATTGCCTAAGAAAATCCTGCTAGGGCATTAAAATAGTGTCTTACAGCCTGGAGGTAAACAAAATGTTAAATGAAATGAGGTGTTAACAACCGGCTTGTAAAAACAACATCCGAAAACTATAATTAGCGGTATGTTTGGCAGTAAAAGCAAGTTAATGTTAGATAATCAACCTGCTGAGCCAGTTACGCCCTTAAATGTCTGGAGTAAGAGCGAGTTAATGCAATGAAGATCTTAAAAAGCAATCAAAGTGCGCTAGGGGTAGGATATGTAACCGGCGCGTACCTGCTGTGGGGAATCCTGCCTGTTTATTGGAAGCTGCTGCAAAACGTGCCCCCGGTTCAGATACTGGCCCACCGGATCGTCTGGGCTTTCGGTTTCTTGCTGGCCCTCTTGCTGGTCACCGGAAAATTCGTGGCCTTCTGCAATGAAGCCGTTCAGATCGCCCGGCAACCCCGCAAAATGGCTACGGTGTTTGTCGTTGCGGTGATACTCAATCTCAACTGGCTCACCTACATCTGGGCGGTCAATAACGACCACATTGTGCAGACCAGTCTGGGTTATTATATCAACCCCCTGGTCAGCATTATGCTGGGGGTAGTCATCCTCAAGGAGCGCCTCTCCATGTGGCAGTTGATCGCTTTCCTGCTGGCCGCAGCCGGGGTATTAAACTTGACCGTGCAATATGGTGCCTTCCCTTGGGTGGCTATGGTATTGGCGGTTACTTTCGGGCTTTATGGCCTTTTCAAAAAGATGGTTAATATCGGTTCTATAACCGGTCTTACCCTGGAAACACTCTTGACCTGCACTTTTGCCATGCCCTATCTGGCTTATGTTATACACACCGGCAGCAGCTCTTTTGGGTTCAGCCTGGCCCCGGTCAATTTGCTGCTGATGGGGGCTGGGGCGGTGACAGCCATACCATTGGTCCTGTTTGCTGCGGGAACCAAACGACTGCCTTTGGTGACGGTAGGGTTTTTGCAATATATTAGCCCTACCATGACGTTGCTGCTTGGGGTTATGGTTTATCACGAGCCTTTTACCCGCGGACATCTGCTGTCATTCGGGTTGATTTGGGTAGGCTTGCTTCTATTTTCACTTTCCCAGACTAGGGTATTTGAAAGTCTGGAAGATAAAATAACCCAGTTCAGCGGGTAGCGTGACAAGAGAACCGTCCCCATCTGTTACCTAAGCTCACCTATACACACAGTCCCTGAGCTAATATTGTAAAAATATATTTTGTTGCCGGTAATATAAATGTTGTTGTTATAGGCTTTGTCGGAGGTTTTGAAAACGACTTTGCCGTTGCGGTCAAGAACCATGATGCGGTATTTTGACTGGGCAGTTTCGGTAAAAGTACACACCAGGTATTCATCATTATCGCCGGCAAATTTTATGCCATCAAGCTCTGCACCTGGGTTTAAAGCTTCACCCTGCAGGTTATAGAGGTTCCGGTCCAGCCCATCCTGCCAGAATATATTGCTGTTCAACACCGCAAATCTTGATATAAAGTTAGGGGCTTTTACTAGCTCCTTGAGCATTTCTTCTTTGCCGTCAATAAGCGAATATTGATACATATTTCCCTGGCTTGAGTAATAGATGTGATCCCCTTCGATTTGAAAGGCGGTAACCTCTTTTTCGCTGATGCGCTCGGTTTCGCCGGTATTAATATTGATTCTATAGATTCCGGTAGTGCTTTGATCTTCATGCATAAAATCAAAGCCCAGGATATAAAGGTCATCACCTGCCAGATAAACATCCTCTGAAGGTCCGCCGCCGCTCTGGTTTTCGCTCACCCGCCAGGCCCAGCCGTAAAGCAGGTCAGGATTCCCCAGCTGATGCCATTCACCATCTTCCCCCTGGATAAAAAGCTCCCCGGGTCCGGGAGCCGGTCCGGCCCAGTATTTGAAGCTTTTATCGCCAAAAGTCTTAATGTTATACCTGGTGTTATTGATCAAGGTTGTGGTTCCATCATCGTTAAGCTTTATCAGATAGTCTGTGCCCATGGTGGCTCCACCCTGGTGGTAGCTTAAAAAAGCCTGGCCATCTTTGGCATAAAGCTCGGCATTAACCCGGGTTTTCCCGTCACCATAGGTCCAGATCGGGAGCTGGTATACTGCTTTGGCAACGGAAGTATCATACAAAGGGGACTGAATGATCTGACCCTGACTGTCTTCATAATAAACATAATCTCCGGTTACGGCTACGTTGTGTTTAAAGCCACCGCCAGCCAATTTGGCCCTGTTTTCGGGCAACTTCTTCTGTGTAAGCTTAATATTATCTGAATTGATCACCAACCCCTTGCTGCTGTCAAAGCTGTAGTCCCACCCGAATGCCTCGACTCCATAATTCCAGGTCAATGGGAAATAGGTAATATTGCGGAAAAGCAGCAGGGGATATTCCTGCTCGCTGTTGTCAATAGCCTTTCCATTTACCGTAACGGGAAAGACAGGTACGGTAGCAACCTGCTGGCGGTTGTTTTTGGCCGAGGTCCGGTAGGGATTGTAGGCTACGGTCACTCCCGTGGCTTCTATAAAAAGGCCTTCAGCGTTTCCCTTCCAGTATGTTTCTAAACCCAAAAAGCGGCAGCCATTATAGGTCATGGGGAAATAGGTGATATCCTTATAAACAATCAACGGGTATTGACTGTAACTGTTATTAAATTCCTCGCCGTTGATGGTCACTTTAAACTCCGGCAGAGTTACATTCACCCCCTGAGAAGCACAGGCTACTGTCGACAGTCCCATAACCAGCAGCGCGGTTAAGATCAAGCCAAGCACACTTTTTTTCATCTTCTGCTTCTGCCTTTCATGTTGGTTTACAATACCCTGCTATATTTACATTGTTAATGGGAGATTCTTTCAGGCCAGCAGGTAGGCTAACAAAGGGGCCAACAGAGGAGGACAAGAGGGCAGTTATTTTCGTTGGCCTTTTTACCAGAACCAACAAAGGGGCGAACCAACAAAGGGACGCATCTTCTTGTTAGCCCTCTGTTGGTTGGTATTATCGGATATTATAGGTAGAGGTTTTGTAGGTTGACCAACCCAATAAGTCGTATACCACTCAGTAGGCCAGCATGCCTTCGATGATCATAGCCAGGCCAAGAAAGCCGAGCAAAATGCTTACCCAACTGCTCATAACCAGGGGACTAAATACAACCAGGTAGAGAAAAATGGCCCCAATTACAAATCTAATGATACGATCCCAAATGCCCAGGTTGCGCTGAAAGGACAAATCCAAATCATAACACCTCCATTTTCTATTATGCTCATGAGCGCTACTGGTGATTCACGCCCGGTGAGAAACGTCTTTAATGGTGCTTGGCCAGCCCGGACTCAAGCTGTTCAGATATGAAGCGGGTGAGCACTATTGATAAGCCGTTCCCGCTTGTGTAAGCAGCGGATATTGAGCATAAACCCCAATGCTGGTAGGCAGGAATGATTGACAAATCTCAGCTTTGTGACGGGGGCGGGGTTGCTGACAAAAAGTTGTTAGCAACCCCGTAACCATAACATAATAAATTAACCTGCCGGTGTAGGAGATGTAGATGCGGTCTGAAGCGATTGAGGCTGCCTGCTTGTCTCATAAGACGCGATCCAGGCTAGTTAGGCCCAGGCCAATACCCGCACCTTTAGCTTCGATACCAGCCTTATTTGACCCCTCTATTAGCTTCTATGATGTGAAAGTTGATTTATATAAAAATATAAAGCGGTTACTGCAGGGATTTGCTTTTTCAGATCGTTATTATATCAGGGGGGTGGTCACAGTTCAGCAAAATGACATAGATATGAAGCGCCTGATGAACGGTGACCTGCAAGCCTTTGAGCGCTTTATCGAGCAGTATCAGGCCTATGTATTCGCGATCATCCTCCGGTTTGTGAACGATCCCGATGACGCCCAGGATATTGCTCAAGAGGTTTTTCTGCAGCTGTATCGTTCTCTGCCGCAGTATCGCCCCGAGAACCTGAAGGCCTGGGTGGGAAAGATCGCCACCAACAAGGCCATCGACGCAAAGCGCAGGCGAGCCCGGCAGGGGGAGTTGCTGGAGTCCAATGTGGAAGCACCGTTCGCCCCCCGGCAGAGTGAGATGAACCCGGACCAGATGCTGATCAGGCTGGAAAAAGAGGAGCGCATCAAGGCCTTGTGCAGAGAGCTTCCCCCGAGCTACAGTCGGGTCTTGATGAGGTATTATTTCGAACACCAGTCATACCAGCAGATAGCCCGTGAAGAGGGCATCAGCCTAAAGACCGTTGAATCCCGGTTGTACCGGGCACGAAAGATTTTAAGAAAACGATGGGAGGAGGGAACGTAAAATGCAGCATTTCAGCGCCGCGGAGTGGGAGCGGTTTTTAGCCGGAGAAAACCCGGAACAAGAACTGATGATGGAAAACCATTTAAAGGCCTGCGACCAATGCCGCCAGGTTTTTCTGGAATCTATTCACGCAGCGGAGCTAAAAAGAGCGCAGGCAGTTATTAAGCCTGATTTTACGGCTCAGACCCTGTCTCTCATCCGCAAAAGCGTCGCGAAGAAACGCCCTTCTTCACGACGGACCAACACTCGAAGTCTCTTGCTGTATTACACCGCAGCGGCGGTATTGACACTGGTATTGACCGGCGGGGGAATCATACAAAACGTGAATCAAAAACTGGTCACTTTGCCGCAGGCGGCGCCCTCCAGCAAATATTCCGGCTATGGGAACATCCTGTGGAACTGGCCTGCTCAACTGCAAGAAATGACAGGCAGTTGGTTGAACAATATCGACAATATCAATAGGAGGTATAGTGGTGAATAGAAAGAGCAAATTTCTGGTATTACTGCTGTCACCGCTGCCCGGACTGAGCCATCTCTATCTGGGTTGGAACAGGCGAGCTATGGTATTCTTTGCGGTCTTTTTAGGATTATGTTTCAGCGGTATTACCATCGTCAACATGAGCCATCATTACTCGCTTTCCAGCACTTTTGGCCCTTTAATGTTTTTTGTTATCGCCCTGGTGTGGTTTTTGGCCCTGGCTGAAGCCATGGGGCTGGCCGGTCAGGGAACAGATCCTGACAGCCTGGGAACCCCTGACAGCTATCAGAGTCTGGAGGAAAGAGGCCTGCTGTTGCTCAGCGATCGCAAGATAATCGCCCTGGCTTTGGCCACCATACCCGGCGCCGGACATATGTTTCTGGGGCTGATCAAGCAGGGCGCCCAATTGATGGCGGGTTTCTTCCTGATTCTGGTTCTGGCTGACTGGTTGAACGTCAGCGTGTTGAGCTTTTTGCTGCCGGTGCTGTGGTTTTACAGCGTTTTTGATATCTACCACCTCCTGGAGGATGAGCGTGAACTGCATCTGGATTCATCCAGCTTGTTCGACTGGTTTTCCAATCACCCCGGGGCAGTGGGGTGGGGGCTGATCGCTTTGGGTGTCATTGTATTGCTGCAGCGTATCGCAACCCCGTTGCTGGGGATGTTTATCGGACCAAGCCTGCAGGCATATCTTGGCACCAGTCTGGTAGCCCTAATATTAATCGCGGGAGGCATCAAGCTCTTAATGGGCAGCAAAGTTGAAGAGAATGAGTTCCCACCTGCCCGGGAACCGCAAAGAGATGAGAACAGTCCAGATGAAGGTCTGGATACAAAGGAGGTAGAGCAATGAGGCAATGGCGGGTCGGAACCTTTTCCATGGGGATACTCCTGCTGGCTACCGGTATACTGCTGTTGTACGGCCAATTGCAACCGTACCCGGCAACCGAATACCTGTTGCAATGGTGGCCGCTGATATTTGTACTGCTGGGCTTGGAGGTCCTGCTGCAGGCCTATTTTAATAAGGTTGAAGATGGCAGAGTCAAGTACGATATTTTCAGCATATTCATCGTCTTTATCATTGTCATGGCAGGTCTTTTCCTGCAAACTGCCAGCCACCTTGGACTGGCTGACTATGTTCAGAAGAATATCATTGCGGAACGCTTTTACCTGCAAGCTGACCAGGAAATAGCGGTGGGCAAACACATTCAAAGGCTGGTGATTAAAGCTGAGCGCTGTTCTAAACTGGATTTAAGGACTGCCCAGAGCGATACCATACTCTGCAATACTCAGGTGGCTATACAGGCAGCATCCAGGAGTGAAGCTGAGCAGGAATTGGCAAATCAGGTTCTGGTTAAGAGCAGCACCAGCGGTAACACCATGTACTTGCGACTGGGCCCGGACAGCGGCGCATATGACGGCAAGTATAGCCTGGTGCTCCCGCAGCGGTTGGCAGTGGAGATAGAGCATGACACTGCCAGTCTTGAGATTGCCAATGCCAGGCCGGGCAATGACTGGCTGATCAAGGGTAGTGGGCGGACTGACATATCACTGGCTTCACCGGCAGATGTATTGGTGTCGGTTTTGCTGCCCCAAGAGCAGAATGTGGCGGGAAATCTAAACTGGACTACCCGCGAGGAACAGACAGCAGCCAGGGATACGACCAATAATGATGCAGTCCAGGAACACAGCGCTTCTCGTGGCATTGACAGATATGAGGCGATCAAGACCATGGAAAGCAAAATGGGCAATGGCCTGCACAAAATGACCATCATCCATCAACACGGGACGATAACCATCAACCAGCTGCCATAGATTTCAGGGGTGTCGACAGAGGGATGTTCTTCGGCCTTCTAATGGCCTTGTAGTGAGAAGGATACAGAAATGAACATAACACTTGCGAAAACAGCTGGCAGCATATTGTCATCTGTTTTCGCTATTATTGAATCATAATTTATTGACCGCGATAACAGGAATACACTTTGGTATTTGCGAAGGAATTTGCTGACAGGTGGAGAATACTAGAATTAATTGTATAAAGAGTAGCCTTAATGTAATGATAGAATGGTTTACCAATGGAGGAATGAGATGCCTATTTTCTGGACCAAGTACAGTCCACTGGAAAATCATGTGAGTGCAACTGATCCCTTGGCGCTTGATTACATGGCTCAGCAGCTTGGCTACCTGCCCCTGCCCAACTTTACTACCCGCACCGCCCGGGCCAGATACTATTCGGTAGTGTGTTATGGGCTAATGATCTGCGAAAAGGCCATAGAGAAATATGGCTACTCTATGAATGACAAGACCGTTTCACGGTTGTACGAACTCTATGAGAAGTACTGGGCGTATGCTGTGGTGATTTCTTATGAAGGTAACATAAAAGAGCGGGATGACAACGAAAAGGAGCTCCGTGGCAAGAGGGGAGCAATAAAAGCAGTAAGCAATGGATTAAAAACCCTGGGAGATTCCTACCGGTTGCTTTCCCGGCAGCTAGAGCTGGGAGGATTAGGAGCCTACCGGAGTTCACTGGAGAAATTTGGTCTAATCAAATCGTCTTCCCTCTCTCTTACCATGAGGGGTCATGAATTGGCAGAGAGCTTTATGCCGGTTGGGGATAGAATGCGTACCCAATACGAAGAGCTTTTGACGGAGAGCATTCACCAACAAAAAATCTTGGAGAAACATGGGCAGGCCTCCATATCTAATTTTGGCAGGTATGCACGCCTGGATTTGTTCTCCCAGGCTGACCATAACCTCGCACAGGCATTGGATAAGGAGAGAGGGTTGTTAATCAAGTATATCATCGAAGGTGATGAGATCACCCATGCTACTGCCAGGATGGCCGTTTCCAATCGGGACCGGTTTCAAAACAGCTATCTTGAAGGCATTAGTACATTAGCAAATATACACACCACCGATGCAACCGAAAACATAGTCAGAGCCAGCTTCGAAACCATATACTGCTTTGAACTGCTTTCGATACAGTTGAATAATGCCTTCTGTGCTCTGCTCAAAGCTGCTTTTGACAAAGGCGGCACGATCACGGTAAAAGAACTGGTACCGCATGTAGCTCCATTCTTGCAGACCATATACGAACATCAACTGGTTGAGAGACTCACACGATCACCGCAATACCATGAGTTGGCCGGATATTACCACGGTAAGGAATTTCTAAACTTACTATCAGCTTTACAATCTGGTGTAAATCCTGAACAGTTTATAAGGTCAATTCATAAACTGCACAGTGCAGTCGAGACAAAAAGAAAATCGGGACTGTGGTTCGATATTTCCGGAGACGAGGTTAATGCTTTTACTGGTTATAGTTACAGCAAGGAAAACATGGGGCGTCAGCATACCTATAAGCTGCCTAACTTGTTTTCAATTATCTCCGATTTGGGGTGGACAGTATGATGAAGAGTATGTTTGAGCTTTTTGAGGGGAACCCCTCTGACGAGATTGTTGCCGCTCTTCTGATGACCTACAGCTTTGATGCCGATTTGTTCGAACAGCATGTACTTCCAGCTTTGTTCAAGATTGATACTGACATCTCCGACAACGAGAGGCGTTTTCGCCATCAAGTGGCGGATGCCCTGCTAAAAAAGCCGGTCACGGTAATGGTCGATGCTGCTGGCTATAAGGGGGGAAAGACCTTCCTCTACGATTTGCTTAATGTCAAAGATTGTACCTTTCATCCAAAGTGCTTCTTATTACAGTATACTGACTATCTCCGGGTGATCATAGGTTCCTGCAATCTCACTCGAGCTGGTCTATGTTACAATGCGGAACTCATCTGGCATTATGATATTCGTAAAGGCGACAAATCCGGTATCGGGGCGGCTCTTGCAGATATTATCAAAAGGGTAGCAGAGTATGCGGGCCAGGAGGATAATGCGGCCATCAGGCAGATAATAAGATTCCTCAGCAATATAGCTACTGAAACATCTGCTGATAGTGTAGTAATCCATTCCAGCTTACACGAACAATCCTTTGTCGGTAAACTTCATGAAATTATCGAAAAACAAGGCCAGGTTATAAGAAGTTTACGGGTTATGTCACCTTTTTATGAATCGGAATACGGGCAAACCCTGGAGAGCAGCATGATGGGTGAACTATTTTCCGGCCTCTATAAATATATGAAAAAACAAGCTGTAGTAGAGTTTTGTTTCCCTGGCTATAAGACCGAGGATACCGGGAAATGGCATGTCAATGCGCCGCTCAGCCTGTTTGCTGAATTAAGCCAGAGCATGCCGAAACTGTCATATGCACTCATTTCTGAGCAGTGGACAGATGAAGACGATGAGCCTCGTTTACGCCCTCTGCATGCCAAGCTTATTGAAGTTGGTTTTCAAAATGGTGAATGGCTCTATGTTATGGGATCTCCCAACTTCACCAAGGCTGCTATGAATTCCAGCTCAAGCCAGATGAAAAATGTTGAAATCGGGGTATTTGAGTTTACTAAAAAACGGCTCTGGTTTCCACCCTTGACCAAGGTAGACTATCACCAGCTAATAACCGACCAACCGAAACCACCCGATACAAAGCAACTGGTTATCTTTATCGATTCAGCCTGGTTTAGTTGTGACGATAATAACCCCACGCTCAGGATTTATGTCAATGTTAATAAAGCTGTATATCCCTTTGAGGTAATCTACCAGCAGGAGGTAATATACCGTGCTGAGGAACCTGAGCTAGAGATTATTATCCCTGACTTTACGCTGGGACACGATAAGGATCTCGAAATCAAATGCGGGCAGTTTTCTTTTACAGTACCAATCAGTGTGAAGGACAAGTATGCAGCATCACAGGATGACATAAGCGGTGGCGATTTTGAGCCTGGGTTGGAGGATATACTGGATTATTATGCCGGTAAATACCGGAGCACAGAAGATATCATGGCGATTAAACGCAACCTTGCCAATATGGGCTTGACCGAAGACCAGGCCGTCTTGTTGGGCTTCAGGAGGAAACTGGGCAATTTCTTTAAGGCCCTTGACGGCATAAAACAATGCCTGGAGAGGCCGGCCTGGAGCGAAGCGGGTTTTAAATACGAAATCTATGCCCCATGGGGCCTTGATAAGCTCACCAGGCTTTTTGAAGAGGAGTACATTAATAACAGTATGTCACCCCAGGAGGCGTTTTTCTATGCTGCCGAAATGGCTTATATGTTGTCGCAGTTGAACTTCGAACCTGATCAACTCACGGCGGAAGAAAAAATGCGTATTCTCGCCGAAATAAGTAGTCGATTAAGCAACATGATCAGGGACATATTCCAGGCAGCACGGGGTAGAAACAGGGAGCAATATAGAACCTTGCTTAGGGATTATGGATTGAGAGGTTTAACGATATGAATACCATATATGATAATCTCAACAGAATGGTGGACATGAAGGGTAAGGGCGATGTTATCGATGAAAAAACAGCTGATCTGCAGCTGGCTACGGCGGTTCGCATCGTTGAAATCCTGGAGCAGCGTCCTGGAGTGATCCTGGGCGATGATGTAGGTATGGGCAAAACCTATATGGCCATAGCGACAATCTACTATTATCTTTCCCAGAACCCCGGTAAACCGGTATTGATTGTGGCGCCAAGCTGGATGATGCAGAAGAAGTGGGTCGATGACATCAAAAGGTTTGTTGAAGTCAATGACCGGCAGGGATTATTGAGCGAAGCAGATATTTTCCATGTGGAGAAAAACGGCACCGTAGAAAATATCCGCCAATTTATAAGCGGTGCTTACAATAAGCAGGTAGTGGTTGTTCCCATCGATATCTTTACCTCCGGGGGATGGAAACACGAAAAAGCGTTTTACCTGAATTGTTGGTTCCGGAAGAGAAGCCTCAGTTACGCCACTCGTGGGAGGATTATGGAAAAAGTGTTAGGGGATCCCGCGCTGGTTGAGGATCCACTGAGGATTACCGATAAGTGGACCAGATACTACGATATTCCTGAGGACTGCTACGAAGAACTCGACAGGGCATATGATGACAATGATATGAGCCAGGTACGGATAAATACCGGATTAGATCAATTGAGGTACAAAGCCTTAAACGCACGGTTGCCCGGCTTTTCTCTGTTTATATTGGATGAAGCCCACAAAGTGAAGAACCCCTCCACCAAACGACATCAAGCACTACTGACTATGCTGGCCAATAGGTATGATCGTGGCTTGTTCTTGACCGCTACTCCCTTTCAATTGTCTGAAGGAGAACTGTTTGCCGTCTTGGAGCTGTTTAAAAACTCTGCTGTAGGTGAAGCCGCAAGGCAGGAATTCAGCGCTGATTGTGATAGATTAAAATCGGCAATCAAGGAATATAAAGCCAGTATATCTTACTTTGAGAATGCGTGGCATCACCTGCAACCTGATGAAACTGCCAGTTTCATCAAGGCGGTTGAAAACGACAATCGGGATGTAGCTTCAGTTGATGTCGAAGAGGCCTTGAGATTATATGAAGACGTGCTGAGTAAAAAAGAAAACCTGCAGGAAATCATGAGCCGTTTCGTGATACGCAACACAAGAAATAAGAGTAAATACCGCAAAGAAGTTCTCGGTAAGATGAATGACAATAACAAAGCCGGCATCCCCATCGGTGAAGACCACTATATTCCTTTTGCATTATGGGAAAAAACCATATATGAATTATTTAAAACTAAGGATCGCACCTTTATCCCTACCGTCAAACAGTCCATGACCTCTACCTATGAAGCGCTAAAAGCCAGCAGTCTGTACCAGCGTGACAATTTAGCTGCATTAAACACCATAAAGAAGATTTTGCCGGAAAGAAGCAAACATCCCAAACTGGAGGAACTTGCAGCTAATATAGCGGAAGCGCTGGAGAAAAATGAAAAAACTCTGGTGTTCTGCGGCAGGGTGGAAAGTGCCCGCGCCATAAAGGAAAGGCTGGAAAGATACTATGAGAGAAAGCAAAAAAGGTCTATTGAATCCCTTTTTCCAGAAAACCCAGAGCAGTCTTTTGCCAACTACCAGAGGAGATTTACCAATAAACAGGACAGCGCCTGGTACTACCTGCAGGAAAACTATATTCAGACGGTTTTGGATGTGGTCCTTCCAGGCAAAAGGTTGGGCATAGCAGGCGAGCAGATTGCGGATGAGGTGTCAGCACTATATGCCCAATATAACCGTAGCAAAAAAACCAACATGATGTATCTCAAACGAATCGTTGAACAGGTTGTGTTTAAACGCGCTATCGATAAACATCAGGTCAATTGGAATAATTTAGCCCCTTCAATGAGAGCAACCATCAAAAATATCTTAGATCCCCGATACATTGAACTAGGTCTTAACATGAAAGAAGACGAAACTGAGCGGGATGAGGGCGAAGAAAGCAGTTCGGGGGTTAAGAGTATCTCCTATGAGGTAATTAATCGCCTTATCGAGTACAAAGGTATTTGGACCAGATATCGCGACATATTAAATAAACTGCAACCTGAAGACCGCGAAGACGTGGTGGATGGCCTGAAAAAATTCCTGCAACGCGACAAATCATTTTTCATTACCTTAAAGAAACTTGAGGTAAAGAAACCCTGGCAAAAACGCACCAAACTCATCCCCGAAGCCTTTTTCAAAGGGGCGGATTTCAACTGGGATAGTGCTACGCAGCGCTTTTTAGAAAACTATGCCAATGCTCCAACCAAGGTAGATAAGGAAAACATGCTATATGGCCTCCGCGAAAGCTCCATTGTGGATATACTATATGGTGGCGTAGCCGAAAATAGCCGTGAGAAGATGAAGGAGGGCTTTAATACACCGTTTTATCCCATGGTTTTGATAACTTTACCTCTCGCCCAGGAGGGCATCGATCTGCAAAAGGAATGCAGGCGTGTAGTTCATTATGACCTGGAATGGAATCCAGCCTCTCTCGAGCAACGGGTAGGCAGGATTGATCGGATAAACAGCCTGGTATCTCGGTTGAACCGAGACTCTGGCCCTGGAACGAAGTTGGAGATTTATTACCCCTATATCCAGGACACGGTGGATGAGTCTATACTCCGTACGGTTAAACAACGGGAAAGGTGGTTCAGCTTTATTCTGGGCGGCACACCTGACTGGGAAAGCTTCTCCATAGATGAAGACCATAGACTTCTGCCCGAGAATATATGTAAATCACTGCAGCTGGACCTGTCGGTCTTTAACAGGCTCCCCGGATGATATCATCCAAACGTATTATAAAATCTATTTGGAGAGTGTAAATGCTTCTGTGTAAATAAAGTTTTGGCCAACAGAGGGCCAACAGGAGCCCTCTGTTGGCCATAATTCAAGGTCAGCCGGGGAATACATCTAAAACTTCAATATGGAGTATACCTTTAAGTCTTTATGTTCCCCTTTAACATACATGGCTTTTCTGCTTATACCTTCAAAAGACATACCCAACTTTTGCATAACACGCTCTGAAGCTTTGTTTTTTACAAAGCATCTCGCCTGAATACGCACCAAGTTCATATTTTCGAAGCCAAAGGAAATAATTGCCCTTGCTGCTTCGGTGATTAACCCCTTGCCCCAGTACTTTTTAGACAGAACATATCCAATTTCAGCACTATGGTGTTCCGGCTGCCACCATACAAAGTGAACGGTTCCAATAAATTTACCATTTTCTTTGAGCTCAATGCCCCATGGAACATGATATTGAGACAAAAATGTATTTATAAATGCAATGGTATCAGATAATGAGGAATGAGTATCCCAGGTTACATATCTCGTAACTTCTTCATCCGAAGCATACAAATACATATCTTCTGCGTCATCTAATGTGATTTTTCTCAGAATGAGACGTTCCGTTTCGATCTTTGGCACATTAGCAAACTTTTCAGAAATATTCATAAATCCACCACATCAACAAAATACTATCGACTGACAATAATCTATCATTTATAAATAAATAGGCCAATAGAGGGATACTGGACTGCGATATTGCGGCTCCAAATTTAAGCCATATAATAACCCTGACTTTTCCTAGATTTAACAGGAGAATCGAGTAAATGCGGAGAATATGTAAATTAATGAATTTTCTTCTCAAATAATAAAGAAACAAAGGAGCTGAGCAGTATGAGTAATGTCTTTGCTATTGCAGGTGCCACTATCCTCTTATTCTATCTTATCGCAATAGTCTTCTATGTTTTGAAATCGATTGCCTTGCAAACCCTGGCTGCCAATCGAGGGATAGAGAATCCCTGGTTGGGCTGGATTCCAATCGCTGACCTGTACATCATGGGATTGTTAGTAAAAGAAATGGATGTTTTCGGTTATCGTCTGGATAACCTGGGTCTGTGGTGTCCGGTAATATTTGTTGGCGGAGCGATTCTGACAACGATTCCCGTATTAGGGGTTATTATAAGTGTTGCACTTCTGGTCTTCGCTGTATTGTTTACTTACAGGCTTTTTGAAATCTACACTTCTCAGGCCATTCTCTATACCGTGCTATCGGTTCTATTATGCCTTTTCCCGGTTTTCCTGTTCATCATTCGCAATAATAGTCCTATAAGTTCAACCCCACAAGGGGTTCAACCGCCAAATAATTATTAAAAACCATAAAAACTAAGACTGCATTGCATCGATACCGGGAACGATAGATTGGGGCCCATCCTGTATTTAGGGGATGGGCATTTTCAAACGGTTGGATAATTTGTCGCCGGACAGCAGGGGTAATCTAATATATTTATCGGTATTTCTGCAAGTTTAAATCAATGAAATAAAAATAATTAAAACGCCATCAAAGTGAAACGGGGGAGAGTAACAGAGGCATACCTGCTGAAGGGAATCATAGGTGTGACTATACTCTGCCATGTCACTTTATCTCATGGTTCCATGGCTTTATCCTTTTCCCTGGTTATTGTTGAGGGTCTTGTGAAAGAGAAATAAGGAGGTTGAAGCGCAATGAAGGTCGTATATCATGAGGATTATAACCAGGTTTATACATCCGATCCCGCTGCCGCCCGGGGCAGGATTCAGGCAGTAGTGGATGCCCTGGAAGGGAAGGTCACCTGGGTAACACCGGAACCGGCTTCTGAGTCGGATATCCTTCAGGTCCACACCCAAAGACATGTAGATTCAGTAAAGCGCAAAGGCATCTACGATATCGCTGCTCTGGCTGCCGGTGGGGCCATCAAGGCTGCTCAGATCGGCTTGACAGAGCCTTGTTTTGCCGTGATCCGCCCCCCCGGACACCATGCTTCAGCCGACAATTCCTGGGGGTTTTGCTATTTCAACAATATGGCCATTGCCATCGATAAACTGGTGCGCGAGGGTCAGATAAAAAAGGTTTTTATCCTCGACTTTGACCTCCATTTTGGCGACGGTACTGTTAATATCCTGAACAACCGGGCTTATATCACCATCCGCAACCCTAGCCGGCAGAGCCGCAGAGACTATATAAGAGAGGTGGAGAAAGCCCTGGCCGACACCGATGCTGACATCATCGCCGCTTCAGCCGGGTTCGACAATGCTGAAAAGGACTGGGGTGGGCTTTTAAAACCGGAGGATTACACCACCATGGGTCGGCTGATGTGGGAAGCGGCCCAGCGCAACCGGGGCGGCTGTTTCGGCATTTTGGAAGGCGGTTACAACCACTCGGTCCTGGGGCAAAACGTCCTGGCCTTCATCGAAGGGTTAAAGGGCAAGTAATACATCAAGCTTTGCGCAGACAGGATTCCCCGGCTATCACACCCAAAATGGAGATGAAAGGTTTTTAGATTGTCGAGTTTCCGGGATTGAACAGTACCGCTATGCTGCTTATTTTAACATTATTGGAATGCTGCTGTTTAGGGAACCAGCCAAAAGCCAGGTAGTCTGCCAGCTTCTGACAGGCTACGGCGATGTTGCTGTTTAGAACACCAGTCAAAAGACGGGAACAGATCTTTAGGGCATACATCTTGATAAATCCTATAAGGACGGTTTTGAATGGGCTGCAGGATGTTGAGATTTCCTGCAGCCTGTTGTTTTAATCGGTAAACCTACAGCCGTTTTGTGATCTAGTGCAGGGGCCGCCTGATCAAGCTGCATTTAAGCTTGCTGTCTTAAAAGGCGTTAGCCCTTAAACCATGCCTATACGGCTCTCACCCTTTAAACGGTTTCTATGTCTTACGAACCTGGCGTTTGAATGGAACCAGCATATCTGAGAGTTCGCGCTAACTCCGCTCATATTCAATACATCTTGACCTGACATCGGACATTCCAGGTTGGCAAAAATACTTCCCCCGGCCTGAAGGACGATGGATTTTACCAGCATGTTGGGCTTGCGCGTTATGGATGGCAGGTATACTCGTCTATAAAAGCTTTTAAATCGTCTTGCACGCTTTCCGGGGCCAGTTCTACATGGCAACGATAGGCAGACCGACAGATAACATGGGTAGACACTGGAGCGGTTAAAAAGACAAAGAAAATCCCCAAAAACAATTTAATACTAAAGTAACCCTCCACCATCACAAAGAAAAGGAAAGTCCCCAAAAGAACAAACAGCACACTTAGAGTAGAGCTCTTCGAAAGGGCATGGGCGCGGTTGTAAATATCCGGCAAGCGGATAAACCCAATGGAACTGATAAAGCCGAATATTGTCCCCACCAGCACCATGATGGCAATACCCAATTCAATCAGATTGATTTCGCTCAAAGACAGCACCCCTCTCAAGAAATCTTGCCAGAGCGATAGTACCCACGAAAGAAAGAATGCCAATCAGGAGTATTATTTCAAAAAATGCCCTGCTTTTAAGCAAAATGGAAAAAATCGCTACCCCTGAAATCAGATAAATCCCCAGGGCATCCAATGCCATAACCCGCTCGGAAGCGGTAGGCCCCTTTACCAAACGGTAAATGGTTGCCAATATGGAGAATGTCAAAAAACTTAAGGAAAAAAACAATATCCACTGTATCATGGTCTGGTCACCCTTTTTATCGCTTTTTCGAATCTGATTTGTGACTGGCGAACCCCATCGCTCAGTTCGGGAATATCCATGGCATGTACGTACAACACCTTATTGTCGGGTGAAATCTCTATTACTACCGAACCCGGGGTTAGAGTTATCAGCAAGGCCAGTAAAGTCACCTCCACCTCTCCCTCCAAACTGGTATTCAAAGCCAGTATTCCGGGTTTGATGGTGATCCTGGGCTGTAAGATCTTACCTATAACCACTATACTGGATGCAAATAGTTCAGCAATAAAGATTAAAAACAGCTTTAACACATCCAGTAGAGTAAACAGGTAATACTTGCTGCTGATAAAGCGTTGTAAACCGAATAAGATCAATAAGCCGATCAAATAACCGCTGGTGAAACTCAAAACACTCCAATTATCCAGGAAAAACATCCATAAAACGCCGATTAGACTATTTATCAATACTTGCAGAGAAATGGGGAAGTCACCTTCTTTCCCTTACTTAACATTTTGGGCTAAAACCGCGTCTATATAGAGGTTCGGATTCAGCAGCCCATCTACAGCCAGGTCCACAAATGAATGAATGCCTTCTGCTCCTAAGCCAAGCGCTATGGTTAAAGCCGTCAAGGCGACAATTGGCGGCAATAATCCTTGAGTTGTTCCTTTTTCAGTCTCTGCGGTAAGATTGGTGTGTCCCCAAAATACATTCATAAATATTTTCATAACCGAATACAAGACCATAAGACTGGTAAACAGACCGATCCCGCCCAGCCAATAGTATGCGCTGTGAAAAACCCCCGCGGTGACGAAAACCTTGCCGATAAAACCGCTTAATGGGGGTATCCCTGACACAGACAGGGCGGCAATAAAAAACATCCAGCCCAGTTGGGGATGCAGGCGGATCAAGCCGCTCACCTTCCTGATTTTTGCCGTACCGGTCAAATGAATTACCGTGCCCGCTGAAAGGAAGAGTAAAGCCTTTACAATCATATCATGAAGCAAATAATAGACCATTCCTCTTATGCCCACCAATGAAAAAGAGGCAAAACCAGCCAAAACGAATCCAATTGATATCACCACATTATAGGTGATGATCTTCTTTATATCATCATAAGCCACAGCGCCCAGGGCACCCAACACCATGGATGCTGCTGCCAAAGCCCCGATAAAGAGGTGCGTTGTCCCCGGGTCATGATAAAAAACCAGGGAAAACAGGCGAACCATGGCATAGACTCCTACCTTAGTCAATAAGGCGGCAAATATGGCTGCTATTGCGGTAGGAGGGGCACTGTAAGAACCAGGCAGCCAATAGAAAAGAAACAGGGCTGCTTTTAAACTGAACACGATTAGAAACAACAAGGACACCACGGTCAACAAACCGTCTTGTCCCGATTGCGCAACCCGGATGGACAGGTGAGCCAGGTTTAGGGTTCCGGTGATGGCATATAAGTAAGCCACCGCTACCAGAAATAAAAAAGAAGAGATCATATTGATCAAAACATATTTGATTGACTCTATTAGCTGCATCCTGGTGCCCCCCAGGGAAATCAACACATAAGAGGCCACCAGCATGACTTCAAAACACACGAAAAGGTTAAAAATATCACCGGTCAAAAAAGAACCATTTACCCCGGCAATCAGGAACAAACACAGGGGATAAAAGTAGTGCTGCTCTCTTTCTGCTCCAATGGAAGAAAAAGCATACCACAGGCAACAAAATGTTACTATAGCTGTCGTCAAGACCAGTAGGACAGCAAATGTGTCTGCTGCCAGGGTAATACCAAAGGGTGCCTCCCATCCCCCCAAATAGAGAACTTGGATACCCCCGGTACTAATCTGCTTCAATAATAACACTGCCAGCAGCCCAATTAGCACAGTGGCGAAAAGGCTTAAATATCTATGCAGGCCCAGGTTATTTTTGAAAACTACTAAAACCAGTCCGATAATGACAGGAATAATAATAGGCCCTATGATTAGATTATTCATCATCAAACCCTCTTAGTTGCTCGATATCATCGCTTCCCACTACTGAATAGGCACGATAACTCAATACCAGGAAAAGTGCCGTAGTGGCAAAATTGATGACAATCGCGGTTAATATCAAGGCCTGTGGCAGAGGATCGGTAAAATATTGCTCATTTAAACCGAGTATGGGGGGAACGCCCTTTTTTAGCCCACCCATGGTCAAAATCAGCAGATTCACCCCATGACCAATAATCGAGGTACCCAAGATAATCCGCAACAAGGTTTTAGATAGGATCAAATAAGTCCCGATGGCGAATAAAATCCCCACCATGATTGACATTATGGTTTCCATTTAACGATCATCACCTATACTCGTAATAATTGTCAAAGCTGTTCCGATCACAGCCAGGGCAACTCCTACATCAAACAAAACGGCAGTGGCCAGGATTGTGTCACCCAAAAAGGGCAGATTAACTGAACCGCTGCTTTGGTACAAAAAGGGTTTCCCGGCCATCATTCCTCCCACCCCGGTAAGAGCCGATATCAACACCCCAATTGCAGCCACCGCCTTAAAATCGGCGGAGACATTCTTCCTGATGGTGTCAATGCCATATACCAGGAAGAGCAGGGTAATAGCTGCGGTAAAAGTCAGCCCTCCAATAAATCCTCCCCCGGGGAAATGATGCCCGGAAATAAAGAGATGGATAGAAAAGGTGAGTATGATCACTGCCGCTACTTTGGTAACGGTGCGTAAAATGACATCATTAGGCCGCTTCATCTTTTTTCCCTCCTGCCAAGCGAAGTTTTATCAGTGTATATACCCCAAGCCCGGCCAGGGTAAGCACCAGGATTTCAAGCATGGTGTCAAATCCCCGAAAATCAACCAGGATGGCATTTACGATATTTTTGGCTTTAGCCAGCTCATAGGCGTTTTCATAATAGCTGGAAATGGGTGCAAATAATCTCCGGCCATTAGCTGAAAAGGCTACAACAGCCACAATCATGCCGACCCCTACCGAGACTACGGCATTTATTACCCTGGAGCCGGTAGGAATGCTCTCCTTACGCAGTTGTGGCAGATGGTAAAAACAGAGCAGAAATAATACCGTGGTCACCGTTTCCACCACCAGCTGAGTGAGGGCCAAATCAGGTGCGCGAAAGAGGACAAAAACAAAAACCACCAGAAACCCCAGGGCCCCTGTAGCAATAACGGCGGTCAGCCTTGTCCTGGCCAGGAGAACGGTTACAGCGGTTGCGATCATTCCCAACAGCAAGGCCAGTTCATAAAAGCTAACCACTGCATCCCGGGAAGGGTCAAACGACATGCCCTCAAATAATAGCATGGCTGCTCCCATAACCAGGATAATAAATGTCAGTATATAGAGCAGATAATGCCTGACCGAGCCGGTCATAAAGCCTTTGATTATGGCCAGAGAAACCCCCTCCAGCTTTTCCATCAACAATTCATATAGATTATTCAAGGTCAAACCCAGCGGATAGTAATTATAAATGCGCAACCATTTGCTCCTGGTTATGTACAGCATTATTCCAAACCCTATTACTCCCAGGGTCATCAATAATTCGGCGCTAAAACCATGCCAGGCCTTTACTTCAACATGCATAGAGCCGGCCAATGTGGGCAAAACCGCCTCCCAGGCAGGAATGAACAAATGTTGGGAAAACCCCTGGTGATAGAAAAAGATCCCTATGACCAGAGTTGCCAGTATAAACGGGGAGATTAACATGCCCATCGAGGCTTCACGGGGTTTCTTTTTCAATTTGTGACCTTTTGCTCTGCCCATAAAGGTCTTGAGCAAGATGGTCAGGCAATAAACAAAGGTTAACACACTCGCAAACCAGGCCAGAAATGCCACAATAGTCCCCCAGTAAGGCATATTAAAAACAGGCATTTGGGCAGCGTTTATCAATGCCGTAAAAAACAATTCCTTGCTTAAAAACCCATTGAAAGGCGGCAAGCCTGCCATTGCCAGGCTTCCGGTCAGAGTCAGCACAAAAGAAACGGGCATTAAATGTAGTAAGCCCCCTAATCTCCTAATATCTCGAGTCCCGAGTTCATGGTCGATAATGCCCACCACCATAAACAAACAACCTTTAAATGTAGAATGATTAAACAGGTGAAAAATGGCGGCAAAGATGGCTATAGAGTAGATGGCCCCTTGTGGTGCAGAGACAAAATGCAAGGCCGCAGATCCCAGCCCCAATAAGGTCATAATCAACCCCAATTGGCTAATGGTGGAGTAAGCTAACAGTGCTTTTAAATCATTCTGTTTTAATGCGTTGATAGAGCCATATAGCAAAGTGATCAGGCCGATACCGGAAACAAGCCAGAACCATTCCGGGGTTCCGCCAAAAATGATAGTACAGCGAGCCACCAAATAGATCCCTGCTTTAACCATGGTGGCTGAATGCAGGTAAGCACTTACCGGAGTAGGTGCTTCCATAGCAGCCGGCAACCAGATACTGAAAGGGAATTGAGCTGATTTTGTAAAAGCTCCAATTAGAATCAGAAACATGGCCGGTATAAATAAGGGATGGGACTGGATCATCGCGGCTTGGCTCATCATCTCGCCAATACTATAAGTATCTGTAATGATGTGCAGCAGGAGGAAACCGGCCAGCATCGATAATCCCCCGAAAATGGTAATCAACAATGACTTGCTGGCAGCAGCTCTTGAATTCTGCCGTTCAAACCAGAAGGCAATCAGCAAAAAAGAAGAGATGCTGGTCAGCTCCCAGAAAAGGTATAAAACCAATATATTATCAACAAAAACCAGGCCCAGCATGGACCCCATAAACAAGAGCATATAAATATAAAAATTGTCCAGGGCTTCCTTATCTCTAGACATATAATAGATGGAATACAATATCACCAAAAAGCCCATTCCCGCAATGATGAGGGCAAATATAAAGGACAGCCCATCGATATTGACGGTTAGGTTGATACCATAGGAGGGGATCCAGGGCAGGGTCAGATGGATGGTCTTTCCGGAAGCAATTATAGGTACATAAGACAGAAGATGGCAAAAAACCGCTAACGGAACCAGAAGGATGAACCAACCGATGTGAAGCCAGGTGTTAAACCTCTTGTAGAGAAGAGGGACCAGAAACGCGGATAAAAATGGTGTAGACATTATGGGATAGAACCAGGCCATCCATCCTCCTCCTTATCGGTGCTTATTAAGGGACCGCTGAGAGATAAAATAGATTGACTGTTGATGTGCCATGAGTTATATTCATTGTTAACTCAATGGTATGGTCTTTGGGTTGAACCGAACTTTACAGCGATTCCGAGGTAGATATTAAATGCTGAACAAGAAAAAATCCCGCCTGGACGAAAGTATCCTGGTTTGTGTCTATTATGGACCCAATGGTGAACGGCTCATACGGCGGGGCTGTGCAATCGCCAAAATATTTGATTGCCCGCTTTATATTCTGACTGTAGACCCCAAACCTTTTGACGAATTGGACGCTGAAAAGTCCAATTATATCACCAAGTGGAAACAGTTGGCGACTGAGATAAATGCTGATGGTTTTATCCTCAAGGATAATGAAAGACGGCCCACCCATAAAGTGATTGCCGAAGTTGCACGGCAAAAGAATATAACTCAGATAATTATCGGCCAAACCGCCCAGAGCCGCTGGGAACAAATGACCAAAGAATCGCTGGTAAACTTATTATTACGCGAAATACCTTTTGTAGATTTGCACATCATATCAGTAGCCCGTTATCTCAAAGATCCTCATAGCAATTACGAAAAAGGCATACGCTCCTATTTGATAAAGGAAGACGACCACTTTCGTTTGGTTTTCAAATGCTCCAAAGATGCGGTCTGTGAAGGCATCTTTTTTAAAGAAATCGGTACCGATTTTAATAACGGCATCTATAAATTCATGAAAGATAATGAAACCTTACAGGTAGAGGTAATAGAGGGTATTGTCAAAGATTTTACCTGTGTGGAACTCAATATGGACCAGGACGAAGATGTTTAACCTATTGGTTTAGTATACAGCTTCACTGCTGACCTTCATTTTCTTAATCAGGTGCTGCGTCTTTCCTCGCTGATAGCCTTAACCTTCTTTTTAGCTTGAAAAGATTGTCCCTTTCCGTTACGGGAAAGGGACAACACTTCTAATCCCATCTGTATTCTACTAAAGTACAATTCCTCTATTACCCGTAATTCACCTTGTTGAACAAACCAAACTCTTAGCGATTGCCTGCCTGATCGAGTCCCATGTAATAATCATGTTACTGTATGTGATGACACTTTACTATTATTACATTTATCGCCACGATGAATCTAAATAACAAAATAGCATAATTAGGGTCGCTTTACAAATTGCCAAAGCAGTATATGGCGTCGAGAAAACCAGGTTTATTCAAGATAAATTAACCGCATTTAGGGATTTGCCAACAGAGGGACGTTCTTTTTGTTGGCTATTCTGTTGGCCTCATTTCACTATTTTAATGAACTGCCTGAACAATTCTCCCTCTGAGGTCCTCATCATTTCAAACAGGGCCATCTCGGTGGTAGTGATGACGGCTCCCAGTTCCCGCATACGCTCCAAAGCTCTCATGCGGTTCCAGGAGGTGCGAGACGACACCGCATCCGATGCCACATATATCTGGTAAGGTTCCTTAAGCAGGCCGCAAACGGTCTGGTAAACACAGACATGGGCCTCAACACCAGCCACAAGAATCTGCTCTCTTCCTATTTCTCTCAGTCTTTTCAAAAACTCCTCATTTAAACAGGCGTTAAAGGTCATCTTTTCTATAGCGGGCAGATCTCCCAGCAATTCGCGCAGTTCCGGGATGGTCGGTCCCAGTCCCCGGGGGTTCTGTTCCATCAGGACAATAGGCAGTTGGAAAAGCTGGGCAGCCTTAATCAGTTTCTGCCAGTTGCCATAGATCAGATTGGCCTCATATACCGTCCTGGCCAGGACCCCTTGAATATCTACAATCAGCAAGGCGGTTTTGTCCATTTCCAACATACACCAAACTCCTCCTTATTAGCTATATTATGGCCATTCTACCATGAAAAAGAATAAACCGACTAAACCAAAAACGGATTTTCATGGGCTGCAAGCGGAAACGTAGACAATCCTTTGCTTCAGCCAACCTGCAGTATAAATGGGAGTTATTGCTAATAAGCTGTATAATTTAAGTAACCAAGGTTGAGTAATACTTGCCGGGCGAATGCTTGTGAATCAGGCCTGAAGGTATATCCTTATGAGACATGGGGAGAAGCTATTTCTGACAACGCCTGGCATGACCCGGAAATAAGGGCTGCGGCGTAACGATGTTGAAGTGGTGCTGACGAGTAACATCCCGGCTTAAAGCCAGAAAGGTGATGGTCATGAACATATCATATAACCTTACCGAGAAGAGTTTTAATGAAATAACAGCGGAGCTTGCCCAAACAGCCATGGGCATTTTAAAAGCCGATGTGGTGATACGCGGCGCGAGCATTGTGAATGTCAATACCAGGGAAATCGAGGAGCATAAGGATGTTGCTATCAAACACGGGCGGATTGTCACTGTAGGCAAAGTTGACCATACCATCGGGGAAGACACGCAAATAATTGATGCTGCTGGATACACACTGGTTCCCGGGTTCCTGGACGGGCATCTGCATGTTGAAAGCAGCATGTTGTCGGTCAGGGAGTTCACCCGGGCAGCCTTGCCCAGGGGAACCACCACGATATTTATGGATCCTCACGAGATTGCCAATGTATTGGGCATGAAGGGGGTTCAGATGATGCTGGCAGAAGGCCGGCTAATGCCCATGAAAGTCTATGCCACCATGCCTTCTTGTGTCCCGGCTGCGCCCGGCTTTGAAGATGCCGGGGCGGTTTTCGGTCCGGATGATATCAAAGCGGCCATGAATGATGACCGCATTATCGGTTTGGGGGAAATGATGAATTTCCCCGGCATTATTTACGGGGACGAAAATGCTCACGGGGAGCTTAAAGCCACCCTGGATGCGGGCAAACCGATTACCGGGCATTATTCCATCCCTGACCTGGAAATCGGACTGCCGGCTTATGCTGCGGCCGGAATAGCCTCCTGCCACGAAAGCACCACCAAAGAGGATGCCCTGGCCCGGATGAGGCTGGGGATGTATGCCAAAATGCGCGAAGGCTCGGCCTGGCATGATGTGAAGCAGACCGTCCGGGCCATCACTGAGAATCGTATTGATAGCCGCTATGCGATTCTGGTTACAGACGATGTTCACCCCCATACCTTGCGGGAACTGGGGCACCTCGATCATGTGGTGCGCCAGGCCATCAGGCAGGGTGTCGATCCCCTCACCGCGGTGCAGATGGTAACCCTCAATACTGCCCAGTGCTTTCGGGTAGACCGGCATTTGGGAAGCATATCGCCGGGACGCTGTGCGGATATCAACTTTATCAGCGATCTGGCCGAGGTCAGGGTTGATAAAGTGATGGTGGACGGGAAAATAGTGGCGGAAAACGGCCATATGGTCACGGAACTGCCTTCCTATACCTATCCTGGGGAGGCGCGCCATTCCGTGCATCTCACGGAAAAGTTGTCCCCTCAGCATTTTGTTATTAAGGCGCCGGTTGGTGTTTCCACGGTTAAGGCACATGTCATGGAAATACGCGAAGCCCATGTGGGTACTTATCACCGTCTGATCGAAATGAAGGTGGAAAACGGGCAGCCCCTCTACCGGGAAGCCGGTGATATTGCCAAAGTGATGGTGATGGAAAGGCACGGCGGGGATGGTTCTTACGGTTTGGGATACGTGCAGGGCTTTGGCTTAAAGGCCGGGGCGGTAGCCTCAACTGTGGCTCATGACAGCCATAATCTTTTGATAGTTGGTACCAATGATGAAGACATGGCTCTGGCGGGGAATACCCTGGCTGAGGTTGGCGGCGGCATGATAGCGGTTAAAAACGGTGCGGTGATAGCCTTGCTGCCCCTGCCCATCGCTGGTTTGATGTCTGACCGGACCCTGGAAGAAGTGGCGGAAAACGTGGCCAGGCTGGATCAGGCCTGGAAAGACCTGGGCTGTGAACTGGTTTCGCCTTTTATGACCATGTCTTTGATATCGCTGCCGGTATTGCCTGAACTGCGGCTTACCAATCGCGGGCTGGTGGATTGCCTTAACTTTAAAATGCTGCCCCTGCTGGCGGAATAGACCTGTACAGCTTGATTTTTACAGCCCGGCATGCTAGAGGTAAACTATACCGGTAATTAACAGGGATTGCCAACCATTTTGACCCGGGTCGGCGGGAAGCGACCATAAGATTACGATGAAAGAGGGGATTTATGTGGAAAAAGCAACGCAGGATTTGAGAAAAGAACATGAAGCCATTCTGCATGTTTTGAAAATACTGGATCAGGCCATGTCCAGCAGCAAGCCGGAAGCGGATAAGTTGAAATTTTACGGTGAACTGCTGTACTTCCTCAAAATATTCGCCGACAAATGCCACCACGGCAAAGAAGAACAGTATCTTTTCACTGCCCTGACAGCTCATGGGATTCCCAACCAAGGCGGACCTGTAGGGGTAATGCTCAAAGAACATGAAGAGGGCAGGAAATATATAGCCACCATGAGTGAAGCCCTGGAAGCTCAGGACCTGCCTGCATTTAAGCAGGCTGCTGGCCTGTACCGCGACCTCTTGAGAAAGCACATCGAAAAGGAGAACCAGGTGCTTTTTGTGATGGCTGACAAAGTGCTGGACGAAAGCCAGCAGGATGATATGTTTGAGAAGTTCGAACAATACGAGGAGAGCATTATCGGGCATGGAGTGCATGAAGAACTGCATGCCATGATAGACAGTTGGGCCAGGGAGTTCCTATAAAGAGTTGAGGGTAGTGGATGGTATGCTTCACCGCACCATAGTTTAAACCCCGAAAGGAGGATATGCTATGCCACTAAAGATTATTCAGGCTGACATCACTAAGATGCAGGTAGATGCCATTGTAAATGCGGCCAATGTTAATTTGAGAATGGGAGGCGGCGTATGCGGCGCGATTTTCGCTGCAGCCGGGGCTGACCAGCTGCAAGAGGAATGCAATCGTATCGGCAAATGCCCGGTTGGCGAAAGTGTTATAACCAAAGGCTACGCCCTGCTGGCGCGCTATATCATACATACCGTAGGCCCGGTATGGCAGGGCGGTTCACACAATGAAGCCCAATTGTTGTACAACTGTTATAAAAACTCGCTGGAACTGGCGAAAAAACACGAATGCCGCTCTATCGCTTTTCCCCTGATCTCTACCGGGATTTTCGGCTATCCCAAAGAACCGGCCATCCACATTGCCATTTCCGCCATCAACGAATTTCTAGATACCCATGAAATGGAGGTATACTTGACAATATATGATGAGCAGACTCTGATGCTGGCTGAAAGGATTTTCGCCACCTTTGCTGAATAGATGACAGATGGGGACGGTCCTTTTTTGTCAACTTTTTCCAAAGTTGACAAAAAAGGACCGTCCCCATCTGTCATCAAAGGGAGGTTTTATTGTTGATTCAGGCCGTCCAATTGGCTGAATAATTGAAAAAAATTTTGACATACCTAGAGAAGCTAGGTATATAATATAATACATAGAACAGCTAGGTATAGAGGGGGTATTTGATGAATGTATCCAAAGACCTGACGGCCGCATCGGCTACCCCTCTTATTCTGGCCATTCTCAAGGAGAGCGACAACTATGGCTATGCAATCATCAAGCGGGTGAAGGAGATGTCCAATAACGAATTGATTTGGACCGAGGGGATGCTTTACCCGGTTTTACACCGCCTCGAAGAGCAGGGCTTGATCGAGTCCTACTGGCAGAAGTCAGAATCGGGGCGGCAGCGCAAGTATTATCGTATCAGACCACGTGGACTGGAGGAGTTGGAAATACAAAAGAAGCAGTGGGAAGTTGTAATAGCGACCCTGGCCAAAACCTGGTCTGAACAGACCGATTCTTAAGCATTTAGGTGATGATGTATAGCGGTTTTGACACCAAATAAAAATCCCGGAATAGGGAAGTAGGAGGGTTATGATGTTTGACTTGGAAGCCCAGATAAATTCCTGGCGCGATCATTTGAGAGCCCGGGGCAACTTTACTGAATCCGACATCAGCGAGCTGGAGAGCCACCTGCGTGATGAAATCGATGATCTGATAACCTCAGGGCTCAGCCCTGACGAGGCCTTTTTGATCAGCGTAAAACGCCTGGGCAATGCTGATGCTATTTCCCGGGAATATGCCAAAGTCAACACTGCCAACCTGTGGAAGCATTTCATGCTCGATCCGGTCGACCCGCAGGCAGGATGGCAGAACCGGCGCGATATCATTATGGTGGTGCTGTTTTCGCTTTTGGCCGGAACCCTGATCAAGCTGCCCGAACTATTGAGCCTGAAATGGTTCACAGCCAATCCTGACTTGTACTATGTCAGGAATCTGAGCTTATTCATTCTCCCCTTTATCTCGGTGTTTTTCCTGGTCAAACGAGGGGCCGAAACTGCGGCCTGGCGGCGAATTCTCGGCATATTTGCCTTGTCGGCGGTGCTCATCAATCTATACCCCTCTTATGCTCCGCATCATACCGCAATGCTCAGCGGCATGCACCTGGCCATGTTCTTGTGGCTGCTCACCGGGGTAGCGTATATTGGCCGTGATTGGCAGGGCCGGCAGGGGCGCATGAATTTCATCCGCTTCAGCGGGGAGAGCTTCATCTACGCGGTGCTGGTAATGGCGGGAGTGGTAGTTTTGGGCGGGTTCATCATTGCCATTTTCAAATCCATCGGCATTGATGCGGAGCGCTTTTTCGAGAAATACCTGATCATTTATGGAGGATGTGCGGCGGCCCTGATCAGCATTTACCTGGCAGATGCCAAGAAGAGCGTGGTCGAGAATTTTGCCCCTATCCTGGCCAAGATATTCAGCCCGCTGTTTTTGCTGGCTATGATCGTTTTCCTGGCGGTGATGGTGGCTACCGGTCAGAGTCCTTTTGCGGAAAGGGAATTCCTGATCGCCTTCGATTTTATGCTGGCCATGATATTGGGCCTGGTCCTGTATGTGATCTCTGCCCGGGACATCAACCAGCCGGTCAACCTGTTCGACTATCTTAACCTGGCCCTGATATTAACTGCCTTGATCATTGACGCAGTGGCCCTGTCGGCCATTGTTTCCCGGCTCCAGGCCTTCGGCATCACCCCCAACAAAGTAGCCGCCCTGGGCGAAAACCTGATCCTCCTGGGCAACCTGGCCGGTCTGGCCTGGATGTATGTAAGGTATTTCAAGAGGAGAATAAGCTTTGTCAGATTGGAAAAATGGCAGACTGATTATCTGAATGTGTATGTTATCTGGACGGCATTCGTAGCCTTCGCATTCCCGGTAATATTTAAGTTCGTATAAGTATGCCGGCAGGAGGAAATCAGAATGTCATTTTGCTTCCTTTTACACTTCTCATAACCGCTGTTATTAAGGCCAGTCAATTATCTGCCAGGCCTGGTACAGGTGATTGAGTCAGTGGCCTATCATCGTAAGTAAAGCCCATAAAGAAGCAGGGAGAATCATGCGAATCTCCCTGCAAGCGTCAGCTGCTGTTTATGACATAGTTTTTATGCGGATTAGCGAGGAAAAACCTCGGAATTCATTCCGGAAATTAAACTTCATCGGGATCTGCCTGGCATAGTCAAGATTGTCACAGTCACTAAGAAGAACAGTAAATACTATGGGTTGTTTCGCAGTTGTAGCAGGTTAGGTGAACCGAGAAGCCCCGGGCTTTAGCCCGGGGAGTCGTCACCTCTGGGGGGGTTCCCAGCTCTTGGCGGTGGCCTGTGATATGCGGTCAATTACTATAGCCAGCACCACAATGGCCCATCCGGCTTCAAAGCCTTTTCCTGCCGCAACCCGGTTGGTAGCCTTGAGTACCTCTTCACCAAGACCGCCGGCTCCTATCATGCTGGCGATTACCACCATGGATAAAGCCAGCATGGTGGTCTGGTTGATTCCAGCCAGGATGCTGGGCATGGCCAGAGGCAGGCGCACCTCTTTAAGCATTTGCCAGGTCGAGGCCCCAAACGCCAGGGCAGCCTCCTGTATATCCATGGATACCTGACGGATACCCAGGTTGGTAAGCCTTACAACCGGTGGCAGGGCATAGACCACAGTGGCGAAGACCGCAGGCACCTTGCCCAGACCGAACAACATCAGAGCGGGAATAAGATAGACCAGGCTGGGCATGGTCTGCATGGCGTCCAAGACCGGAGTTATCAACGTATTGAAGCGATCATAGCTAGCCATGGCAATGCCCAGGGGAATACCAAACAGCAATGAAATCAACACTGCCACCACCACAATTCCCAGGGTCTCCATAGCCACTTCCCATAACCCGAAGACACCAATGCTAAAAACCAGGATGCCTGGCAGCAGGGTTTTGTATAGGTTTTTGGTGAGGCGCCAGGAAATAAATGTAACCAATAAAATCCAACCCCACCAGGGCATCCATTTCAAAACATATTCAATTTGCATCAGCATACTTAACACCAGGTTGGATATGGTGTCAAAAAATGGCCCCCACGATGCCACCATCCACTTCACCAGAGCGTCCATGTACGGCGCTAGACTATACTCCCATGCTTCTGGAAACATTGTTGTCACCTCCCAGAAGGCACCGGCAAGGGAACCGCTGCTGCACCTGGCCGGGAAGAAGGCTTGACGGTGCGCCTGGGCCAGCGAAGTGCCTGACTGCTGCTGCCTGGCACAAGGGATCTGGCGTCTTGCACGAAACGCTCCACATATTCATCAGCGGGGTTGTTCATTATGTCTGCCGGGGTTCCTTGTTGTATGAATTTCCCGTCGCGCATCACCGCCATAGTGTCACCCAGGCGAATGGCCTCGCTCAGGTCGTGGGTTACAAACAGGATAGTGCGGTTGAGTTTCTTTTGCAAATCGATCAGGGTATCCTGCATCTCCCGGCGGATCAAAGGATCCAGGCCGCTGAAGGGCTCATCCATCAAAAGGAGATCGCTCTGCTGGACCAAGGCCCTGGCGATTCCGACCCTTTGCCGCATACCTCCTGAAAGCTGGGCAGGATAATAATCCTCCCAGCCCTCCAATCCTACCTGGGCGATGGCCTGCTTGGCCAGTTCCTGTCTTTCCCGGGGAGCTACCCCGCATAATTTCAAGCCAAAGGCCACATTCTCAATGACATTACGATGAGGGAGCAAGCCATAATGCTGAAACACCATAGCTGTCTCACGGCGGCGAAAATCGATTAGCTCTTTCTTGTCCAAATCCAAGACATTGCGACCATTAACCTTTATCTCACCATGGGTAGGTTCAATAAGCCGTGGAATGCAGCGGATCAGGGTGGATTTTCCGCTGCCCGATAGGCCCATGATAACAAAAACCTCACCACGCTTGAGCTTAAAGGATACATTGCGTACCGCTGCTACTACACCGTCATTTTGCAGTCTATCAAATGAATCGGCATCATTCAGGTCAATATCTGTAGTCGGTTTGCCGAACACTTTCCACAAGTTATTGACTTCCAGAAGGATACTATGATTGCGATTATCTGTCATAACTAATTCACCTCGTTTAAGGCCTGCTCCACCTTCTGGGCAACTTCCTCCGGAATCCAGCTCTTCCATCGCTCCGGGTACTTCTTCAAGAAATAAATGGCGGCTTCTTGGGCATCACCGTTATTTTCCTGCATGTAGGCCAGGAAATCGTTATTTTCTTCCAGACTGGTCTGGTATTTAGAAACTAATTCCACTACCTCAGGGGCTCTGTCTTTCAGGCTGGAGTGAACCCCTTTTAATACCTGGGCGGCGGGAAAGGCACAGCCGCGGTTGTTGGGATCATTGTATACTTCGGCATTGTATTCGGGTTCTTCCAGCATGGTCATATCCAATTGCCCCATAACCCAGGTAGGTTCCCAGTAATAGCCCACCCAGGGCTGTCCCTTTTCATAGGCTGCAACCATCGAAGTGGCCAGAGCGGTATCGGAACCGGTGCTGAAAAGATTAAAGGTCTGGTCTAATCCATAAGTTTTGAATTTGGCTTCATTGATACCAGTCACAGCCCATCCAGGAGGGCTATTGTGCAATCGCCCTTTAGTGGGTACTTCCGGGTCTTTGAAAAGCTGCCAGTAACGGGGCAGATCAAAAACCGATTTTAGATCCGGCGCCATCGGCTCAATACCCCGCTCAGGGTCGCCTTTTATCATATAGGTGGGTACATACCAGCCCTGGGGAGCGTCGGGATAATTTGACCCCAGATCCAGGATCGCCCCGCTGGAAACCAATTCATTCCAGGGCTCTTCGTAATTGTCCTTCCATACTTCCATGGTTATGTCAATGTCACCCCTGCTCATACCCTGCAGCAGAGGCAGAGTTTCGCCAAAGGTGTACTGCGGTTCAGGATAGCCATAGCCATGCTGCAGGATAAATCCCACAATACGATTGTGAACTTTGACGCTATCCCAGGATACATCGGCCATTACCAGTTTTTCCTTTTGCTCCCCATCGCCGGTGGTGCTGCCGCTTCCGCCGCACCCTGCCGCGAACAATCCAAAAATGATCAACAGAAAAAACGACAAAAGTCTAACGGTACTCTGGCCAGAAAATGATTTAATTGTGTTCATGGAATACCTCCTACCGGCCTGAAGCCACGGTCAGCCGGAGAGAGCTTAAGATAGGAGAAATATGCATATGAAGCAGAACAGAATAGAAAGGTATGATGAAAAAATTGATGGCTGCAGAGGGCAGCCTGCTTAACATCTAAAATCCCTATTCCTGCCTACGAGGTTAGCTGACGGGCTCGGGCCAGGGTTAGCCCTATTCCAAAACCGCTTATCGGGTTTTTGAAAACTCGCCCCATTAATTGGTTCCCCCGCGTCTCGACTCCGAGGCTTCGGCCTATTCTTGTCTTTGATCACTGTGACTTATTAATCCGCGGATAATGCCTTTTGGCATCATCAGGTGGACGCGATTACTTCGTCAGGCCATCCCCCCTTTAGCAAAAAGCCTTTATTAAGGCAGTATAAAGGAAAACTACGGTACAAGATTGACTAATGCAGTAAAAACGGCACTGCGAGAACTCTACAAAAACAAGCATATAGTATAATTGTGGCAGAATTGTGGCAAAGCCTGGCTGAGGAGCTTTGCCTGAGCCTTCAAACCCCAATATTATGGGCTTTTTAAAATAGGAAAAATTTTTCCACATGACACCTGGGCATTCCCTTGATCGATGGTTCGGATTTCCGGCTGTTTAGTGATTTTACCGGATTGAGCCCATGGTGCCATGTAATACCTGGTGATTTTATAGTTAACCGGTCTAATTGCGCTTATAGCCCCAGTATAGAAGTGTTGCATGCTTAGTCCTGCAAGGTTGGTATCACTTGTGGGGTGTTTTTCTTGCAATCCGGTTTAATTAACAAAGACAGATTTTCCCGGTTCGGTTAATGGTATTATTAGGTTAATGCGGTAGGTATGGCAGTCCTATGCAATAGCAAGTTAGTGAAAAGTTTGACCAGAAGAGTAAAAAAAGATAAGGAAGTTATTCATGTGCAAATAAATAGTATAACCTCACGACAGATAGCCATGGCTTTTACCGGGAGTATACTCGGGGCTGGGTTTGTATCAGGGCAGGAACTGATGCAGTTCTTTGCGGTCTTTGGCAGTTATGGATTGATGGGAATGCTTCTGGCAGTGCTGATGTTGTTGCTGCTCAGCTGCCTGGTTATGAAGATTGCAAACCGAACCGGCATTACAGAGTTTGACAAAATCATTGTAAGAAAAGAAATACCCTGGCTTCGGGCAGTATTTGGCGGGGTATTTGTCTTTTTCTTGTTCGGGGTGATAGTCATTATGATAGCGGGGGCCGGAGCGCTGCTGAACCAGGTCTTGAGCATTCCTGCGCTCATTGGCAATGTGCTGATGACTGTTTTCCTGGGGGTGGTGGCACTGTGGGAAGCTAGAGGGGTATTGACCGCTTTTAGCATCACAGTTCCCGTTTTGATTGTGGTTGCCGTAATTTCAGGCATTTTGTCATTCGTCTTTATTGGCGGCAGCAATATGGTTGCCAGGCCGTTTTCCCAAGAAAATCCTTTACTCGGCAACTGGCTGTTCTCGGCGATTCTATTTGTATCCTACAATATGATGGTGATAATCTCCATACTGGTACCTATAGCCCCGGAAGTAGCAGGAGACAGAATCATTCATCGCGGGGTTTTTCAGGGGGCCTTACAACTGTTGATCATTTTCGCGTGTATTTTGCTCCCTTTGATCTTTAATCAACCTGCCCTGGCAGGGACAGAACTCCCCATGCTTACCCTGGCCGAGAGGATACATCCCATATGGGGATTGGTCTATGCCGTGCTACTGTTTTGCGGAATGTTCGGGAGTTCATTATCCTGCCTTTTCGGAGTGACTTACCGCATAAAGAAGATTAAAAATGTAAAGGGAACCACCCTTATCCCGGCATTGATGGCTACAGCTTTCATGGGGAGTATTGTCGGCTTTAAAGAGCTCATCGGCATTATCCTGCCAATCTGCGGCTATCTGGGGTTCTTTGCTATGATAGGTATTGTCATGCATTTTTTGTCGTTGCAACAGAATGCATAAACTAATGACTTTTGAGAATTGATGGGGTGCATTGCCGCACTGAACGTTATCAGGGGAGAATACCCGATTCAGTATCTGCACCAATTCGTGCCACAGACGATAATTATGTTTCGACAGGCAGCTTGCGCTTTTCCACCAGGGCCGCTTTTGTTGAGGTGCACTGTATTATAGTTTATCTTCTTCCTCATCTAGGGCGTTTTCTATGTTTTGCTGCTTTCTTTTATTCAAATAATACAACAAAGAAAAACTCAGAAACGCTCCAGCTGTTCCGCATAAAAACGTAATTAGGCTAGTAAATAGCCAGAGGTTAGGAGGGGCATTTTCCCCATAGCGGGCATAATTGGCTATTCCTGTCACTACACAGATGGTAAAACCACAAACCAGACTATTTATTATAACCAATTTGAACCCAGTGTTTTTCCTGCTGTACAAATCGTTTCCTGATGTTAAGTTCCTGATTAGGAGATAAGAGCAGGCTCCAAAAAAACAGATAAATTCAGCCGCATAATGTGCAAAAGGCACATTTAATATAAACTGCTGCACTAATATGGCAACCAACAATGCCAATAGCAGCAGGTTGCAGGTTTCGCTGCCGATTTTGCGTTTTTGGGCTATAGTTCGTTCATCCTCAATTAAGTCTTTCATGGCGTCTCCTCCCAAAATAATTCATCTAACGTTTTGCCCAGCGCGCGGCATATGGCAATGCAAAGTTTTAATGAAGGGTTATATTTTCCCGCTTCAATCAATCCAATGGTTTGACGGGTAACCCCTACCAATTTGGCTAAATCCTCTTGTTTCATTTCCCGTTCAATTCGAGCCACTTTCATCCTTATGTTTTTCATAAGCAACCTCCACATTGCCTATTATAACATATAAATTGCATAATGTAAAATATATATTGCATATTGGACTAGGATTGCTTTTCTGCCCTGTATAAGTTTTAAATCTTTTTTCTTGTTCTGGCCGGCAAAAAAGCCCACTCCACAGATGCTGGAGAAGGTGGTTGCTGGTTTATCGCTTTTGCCCTGGATGACTGGGACAGCAAGGGCTATCTGGTAATGGGAGCAGTTCCACCCATGCTAGTTTTCGCAGAACTGCCCTGTTGAGGTACGTTAATGAGACAGGAGATGTTGTTGATAATGAAAAAGTTTACATATAGAAAAGTTGACGCTTTTACTTCAGGAAAATCGCGGGGTAATCCTGCTGCCTATTTGCTGACCGGTCCTTTACAACTGACAGAGAACGAAATGCTTGCCATAGCACAGGAACATAAAGGCTTCGTATCCGAGGTAGTATTCTGTTCGAACTCGGACCTAGCGGATCTGAAGCTCACCTATTTTTCTTCTGAATGCGAGGTGGACTTCTGTGGTCATGGCACCGTAGCCACCGTGTATGATATCATGCGAAGCAATGATAAGCTGCGCAGTAAAAGCGAAATTACTATTGAGACGAACAAAAAGGGCTTGCTTACCGTCTATAACCGTATCAACACTGATGATGCCGTCTATATCACAGCCCCCCAGGCACAGTGGCTGCAGATAACGGTTTCACGGGATGCGATTGCAGATGTGCTGGGACTTGCCCCCGAGGCGATCTGCAGCGATCTTCCGCTTGCCTTTATAGACGCAGGTCTCAGAACGCTGATTGTCCCTGTAGCTGAATTTGACACCGAAGTGTCAGTTTATCCAGAGCTGGAGCGGGTGAAGGAATTCTGTCTAGGCCATGGCATAGACATCATACTGATTTTCTGTATGCAGACCAGTTCTCCAGACTGCTGTGCTCATACCAGGGTGTTGGCAGCAAAATTTGGTTATCTGGAGGCTCCTGCCACTGGATCCGGCAACAGCGCTTTTGCTTATTATATGCTGCGATATAAACTGTGGGATGGTACCCCGACCAAGGTTGAGCAGGGCGGGGACAACATAGTTTTCAATGCGGTTCGTCTTATGAAAAACGGGGATAAGGTTCTGTTCGGCGGAAGTGCCACCCTCCGCATCGCAGGCCAATATTTTATGTCATAAAGCTTATTTGAAGCCGAAGCCAACAATAGGACATACTTTTTGCTGGCCTCTTTCTTATCCGCGCTAATATAATGACAGACAAACAGGACATAAACCATGTGGATGCCATAGACGATAATTATGTTTCGGCAGGCAGATTGCGCTTTTCCACCAGGCGGGTGCCTATCAGCAAGACTGCCAGGGCTATAAAAGAAACTACTATAGCGGTATAGTAGCCTAGCTTCAGACCTTGATCAAGCATGAATCCCCCCAGAGCCGGGCCAATAGACCGCCCCAGGCTGTCATAGCCCTGTAATATGCCCATGGCTGAACCCTGTGTGCCCTGGGTGCGCTTGGATACGGCCGCAGAGATGGAAGGGCGTATCAAACCTACACCAGCAGAAAAAACCACCATGAATGCGATAGAACTGGGAATATTGAAGGTGAAGGTGAACAGCACGAAACTCAACCCCATCAGTATGATCCCGGTCGAGGCGGTTTTTTCCTCTCCCCAATGATTGATCATTCTGCCCACCAACAGTCCCTGCACCAGCACCGAACCCACTCCGGCAGCGGTAAAAGCCCAGCCGATATCCCGCGCTGTAAAGGACAGCTTAGCCTCAGTGAACAGGGCGAAGGTGCCATGGTGTATGGATTCTCCTATACTGGCAAATAGAATCACCACAAACAGCACCACAAACGGGCTGTGTATACCTTCCAAAAGCGAAGCCCGTTCTATTTTACGCACCACCCGCTGCTCAACAGCAAGGGATTCGGGCATCCACAACCACAAGGACACAGCATTGGCCAGGGCTAAAAGCCCTGCAAACACAAAAGGAAAGGACAGCGATATGGTCGACAGCAGCCCGCCGACGGCAGGACCAAAGATCATGCCCATTCCCATCGCCGCACCTACCAGTCCCATTGCCTGGCCTCGTTTTTCCAGGCTGGTGGAATCGCCCACATATGCCATGGCGGTAGGCATGGTGGCACAGGACAGAATGCCTCCGGCAATCCTGATCGGATACAGCATCCATAACTGTGTAGCATAGCCAAAAAGAATAAAGGTAACCGCAAATCCCAGTACCCCGATTAGAAGCACTGGTTTTCTGCCCATCCGATCGGAATAAGCCCCCCAGATAGGAGCAAAGATGAACTGGCAGATGGCATAAACGGTAATCAGCATACCCAGCTGAAAAGCGTTAGCTCCCATCGATTCAGCGTAATAGGGCAGCACCGGCATTATTATGCTAAAGCCCATCCCCACCAGAAAGATTGAAATAAACAACAAAACCAGGTGCTTGCCAAGCCCAGTTTTTTCCATAATCTATCAATCCTTAAAATTTCAGTATAACGCCAGTACCTCAACAGAGGCGACAATTGGGCAGAGTCAATTAGGGACGCTTCTTGCCTTACCTTCTTATTTTATCTTTCAGACTAAGCTATGGCAAACAAGACATAGTGCCTCCTTGCGAGTGTCGATAATGAAAAGATCATTTGATTGGAGCATCAATTTGCGTTAACAGCGTTCAAATCTTTATTTTTCATGATTATCTTCCTTAATAATAACGATATTGCCTTCCACATGGCGTTTCCCCATTAAGTGTCTGGCTTTGCGGTTGGCCACAGTGTCAAATACGATGGAAAAATCATAGTTTTCCGGATAAAGCTCGCTGGCCGGAACGAAGAGCTTGATGCGTTTGTGGTTTACCAGCTTTTTGCGGCCTTTTATCTGTACACCGATTTCCCCCTTTTCATTGGCCAGGGCATAAACGATGCCGATCTCCTTGCGAGGATAAACCCACACGCTGTCGCCAATATTGAATGAATCGCGGTGCAATGGCTTATCCGGTTTTGACTCTGCTTCTTTAATGATTTTGGGCGAACTGCCGGCCTGCCTGGGAGGAGGGCTATCCTGAGGCACCGTGGACCCAAATGGTTGAGAATTATTTCCATACGCCACCTGGTAGGCGCGCTGCAGCATTTGCCGGGGCAGGCCCAGCCTTTCCGCGATATGCAGTGCACAGCTTTCACCGGCCTCCCCGATCTCCAGCCGGTAGAGAGGCTTGAGGCTCTCTTTGTCGAAGGTCATGCAGGCGTTTACCAGTCCGGGCTTCATGGCCGCATATTCCTTTATTTCCGGGTAGTGGGTGGTAACCACAAACAGGCAGTCCCTGGCTATCAGCTCATCCAGGATGGCCACGGCCAGCCCCATGCCCTCCGCAGGATCAGTACCGGAGCCGAGTTCATCGAGCAGCACCAGGGATTCTTCATCAGCCTGCTTTAAAATCGCGATGATGTTTTTCATATGCGAGGAAAAGGTGGACAGGTTTTCGGTGATGCTCTGCCCGTCGCCGATGTCGCACATGATCAGATTGTTCAGGCAAAAGTCGCTGTTCGCCTCGGCCGGCACATGCAGCCCGCTCTGCGCCATCAAAGAGAGCAATCCCACGGTTTTGAGGGCAACGGTTTTGCCGCCGGTATTCGGCCCGGTTATGACTACCCCCTTGTATTCATACCCGCACACAAAGTCGAGCGGCACTGCAATATCCTGGTCAAGCAAGGGATGCCTGGCGTTTTCTATGCAAATCTGCCTGTTTGTATTGATTTTGACCGGAGCAGCTTTCATGGCCATGCTGAGCTTCCCTTTGGCAAACAGGAAGTCCAGTGTTTCCATGGCTTCCATATTAAGTTTGATGGCCTGCAGATTATCGCTGATCAAGGCTGTCAGGGCGTACAGTATACGCCTGACCTCGCTGTCTTCTTCGATTTGCAGCTGGTTTAGCTCGGCCTGCAGCCGGGCTACCGATGCCGGCTCGATAAAACAGGTACTGCCGGTGTTGGACATTTCGATAACAGTACCGGTCACATCCTTTTTGTGTTCGCGTTTTACCGGCAGGGTATAACGCCCGCTTCTAACCGCGATAAAATGCTCCGAGAACCAGGCTTTGTTTTTCCGCAACAAGGCTTCAAGCCTGGATTTGATCTGATCATTGGTGATGAGTATTTGCCGCCTGATATCGGCCAAGCGGGGCGATGCCCTGTCATCCACCGTGCCATTCCTTATACAGCGCTCGATCTCGTATTGCAGATCGGGCAACTCATCTATCGATGCCCCGATCCAAGCCATCTCTGCACCGGTTGACTCGGCTTTGTGCAGATAGGCTTTCATTCTCCGGCAGGAGGCCAGAAATGTGGAAACCTGCTCGATCTGCTCCGGCATGAGCATGGCGTCGACAGCAATCAGGTTGATCACCCGCCCCAGTTCGGTCATGGACGCCAGGGGCGGCAGGCCGACCTGTTCGATAATGCGCCGGGCCTGCGTAGTTTCCTCTATCCTGCGCCTGACCTCGCTTTCGCTCAATGATGGAACCAGGGCCAGGCTGCGGTTTTTCGCGGCCTCAGACAGGGCCTGTTCTGCCAGTTGGGCGAGTATTTTATCAAACTCCAGGGTGGTATAGTTATCCATATGAACCTCCTCATAAAAACAAATGCCCGTGGGAGATACCGCAACTCAATATGCAGAATGCTCCCTGCGGGCACAATTGTCTATAAATTAAAACTGCGCGGCCAAAACGTCTTGCCACGCACCAGTATTTGCATGGATTGAAGCAGTCTGTCCGGTATATCTTTCAAAAGGCATCACAAAAACAGGGTAGTACCCCTCGAAAATGCGCCTTTTGCAACTTATCTAGTTGAGTTCCACCGTGACGGACAGAACCGACATCCACACGCCACCTTTTTATTATTCCATACTCAGCATAAAACCATCTGCTGCGGTTGTCAATATAAACAGGCCATGATTGATCCTGTGCACATAGCTGGCTCCTGTTTGGTCAGCAGTCATAACACCGATCAATGGCTGCCAGATAATACTACTTTTGAGCCACAGTTTACACCAACCGGCTGAGTTGGCCACTGTGCTGATGTATTTACTGCCGCCAGTTACCTGATTACCGGCATGTTGGGTATAATGACCTGTTTGTCGCTGTGCCGATGAGGGCACGGGTTTTAACACACCTGGGTTAAGGAGCTAATTGCTTCCCCGGGGGTTGGCGCTGTTTCGCTCTGGTTTTCCAGCTTTCTCCTGTCAACCATGCGATACGGTTCTTCATACCAGCCATTGTCAATCATGATATTGATCCCATTCTCGATAAACGTGGCAATTTTGGCCGCAGCCCAGGTATATATGGCGTTCAGGTCGTGGCGCGGGCTGTAGATCGAAGCTGTGACATAGCTTGAAATGCTGGCTGAGGAGATCAGTATGGAATGGTACATCATCAGTCTGTTGGAAAATGGCGGGACGGTTGATTCATTTACCATATCATCCCAATGTGCTGCAACAGAAACGTCTTCGTGCAGCATAATCGATCTGAATGCGTCTATCAGTTCGTCAGCCAGGCTGATCCCGCGGCTCATGTAGTTCCTAACCTGTTCAGATGCAGTAGTCTGTTGAAATCCCATCAACAGCCTTTTGCCAATGTTATTGGTGGTGATGCTGTAAAAAAGGTTTGATATCTCCTGGGCCAAAAGGCTGCGTTTCTCACCCAGGAATCCGCTCAAAAAGTCTTGTCTTTTTACATAATCCGCCCCTTTAGCAATCGTAACGATAGGAGGCCTTATATAAAGGCCTTTGGACAGCAACAGGTTTACCGTATTGTTATACAGGTGCATGGACGAATTAATGCAATGTTCGTAGAAATCGCGAACATCGGCTCGACCTGAGGTGACCAAGGACAGGCTGTTGATAGCCAGTGCGATCTTGTTGGCATTGATGATGTAGTAGAGGTAATAGGGATCTGAAAACAATTTAGGGGCCTTAAGGTCTACATCTTCGTCTTTGAAGCCCTTGGGAATGGGCAACCCCTCCCTTTGCAGGATATCACTGGCTTGTTTAACTCTCAGGCTGCATATCTGCAGGGCGTCCTCTACCAGCGGCCTGATCTCAAAATCTTCGGTGGTTTTATGGAAATGCTTGAATACACAAACGAATAGAGAGTATTGCATATAAGTATTCCACAACGAGCCTAACTCCGCGGCACTAAGCGGTACATTATCGATTGCTGCAATAGCCCTGTCTTCCATAAGGTTGGGGTCATATTGGGTTTTCATTTCATCCTCCGTCAAAACCTGGTTTTGCATAGTTTATCCGGATATTCTGTGGTTATTCATTCCAGGACTGCAACTGACGGTTACGGAGGCCCTGAAAACGGCATGATTAAGATATAGGGTGTTATTGACCTTCAGATTGGGGTTATGTTAATATTATTTACGATTGAAGGGGAGTAGCTTACAAGTTATAAGGCCAACAACCGGATTAAAAACGCCTGGTCTTATACTCCTTGAGGGAAAGCAAGACCTTTGATATATCCAGGCTGACCGCCGGGCTATATTGAGGGTCTTTTTGTCTAGCAGCACATGGCCTGGGAGGACAATACTTTGGAGTTGGTCGATTTCGTGCTGCACATCGACAGCCATCTGGCTGAAATCGTGCAGGACTATGGACAATGGACGTATTTGCTCATCTTCCTCATCATATTCAGTGAGACCGGATTTGTAGTGACGCCGTTTCTGCCCGGAGACTCGCTGTTGTTTGTGATCGGGTCGCTGGCCGCCAATGGGGTTTTCAGCCTGGAATTGGTGTGCATCACCCTGCTGGTAGCCGCGGTGGGCGGCAATACGCTTAACTACTATATAGGTAGGTATATTGGCCGTAAAGCCTTTGACATCAAAAACAGCCGTTTCATCAAACAGGAGCATTT
>LFRM01162355.1_pt1 | contig 42743 bp, 33 predicted proteins | sample 618341 | NCBI WGS metagenome assembly LFRM01 (sample SAMN03654438, study PRJNA283298) | anaerobic digester metagenome | isolation source: pool of bioreactors CSTR01a, CSTR02a, and CSTR03a thermophilic anaerobic... | place: Denmark: Kgs. Lyngby | collected 2014-05-21 | reverse complement strand
AATAGCTCAGTTTTTAGCTTTAGTAGTGATTTCACGATTGAACACATTTGCCTTTTCTCTTGATTCGTGGTTTAATGTAGATTATCCTAAGTTGAATGTTTACGCTTAGAATTTACAAGGAGATATGTCTATGAAGAAATTTCTGGCTATTATGCTTAGCGTAGTGCTTGTCAGTGCTGTTTTCATTTCTTGCGGAAAGAAAGAAGCACCCACGCCTGCTGCAACAGCTGCCCCCGCTACCCCCGCAGCTCCCGCTGCCACCCCTGCTCCTGTCGCTGCTGCACCAGCACCTGTTGCCGCACCAGCACCGGTTGCTAAGGACGAAGTTGTGTTCCGCATCTCGAATGGCGCAGAGCCAGAATCTTTGGATCCAGCTCTCATCCAGGGCGTGCCCGAGCACAGAATCTATGAGACCCTTTTTGAAGGTCTGGTAGCAATTGATCCCGAAACGGCTCTTGCCATCCCTGGCGTTGCCGAAAGCTGGGAAATCAGCGATGACATGACTCAGTACACCTTCAAGCTCCGCAAGGACGCTGTTTGGTCCGATGGCAAGCCCATCACCGCTGACGATGTCGTGTACTCATGGTTGAGAATTCTTGATCCAGCAACTGCAGGACCCTATGCTTGGTTCCCAAGCATGTTCCTCAAAGGAGCTCAGGAGTTCAACGACGGTAGCGCTGGCCCAGAAGCAGTTGGAATCCGCGCCCTTGATGAGAGGACCTTCCAGATGGACCTCCTCGGGCCTCTTCCATACACCCTCGATGCCCTTACCCACTATTCGTTTGCTATCGTTCCCAAGCACGCCATCGAGAAATATGGCTCTGCATGGACCGATCCTGCTAATTTTGTCGGTAACGGACCTTTTGTGCTGACCGACCGTGTCGCACAGACCTCCATCACAGCAGAGAAGAGCGATACTTACTGGGACAAGGACAATGTGCGTCTTGACAAGGTAATCTTCTACTCCTCTGATAGTACTACTACCAACTACAACATGTACCTCAACGGTGAAATTGATTGGGCAACCAACGTACCACCAGATCAGCTCAAGGCTGCAGAGATGCGTGATGATTTCCAGAAGACACCACAGCTTGCAACCTATTACTACGTCTTACAGAACGAGAAGGCTCCTATCAACAACCTACTAGTTAGAAAGGCTCTTGCCCTTGCTATTGACCGTGTTGCTCTTGTTGAAGGCGTAACCAAGGCCGGACAGCTTCCAGCATGGGGTATCGTACCTGAAATGGCTGGCTACGAAGCCCTTGAGTTCCCATTTGATGACCAGGACGAAGCTATCGAACTGGCTCAGAAGTTACTCTCAGACGCTGGTTATCCAAACGGAGCTGGTTTCCCAACTTTCAGCATCCTGTACAACACCGATGAAGGTCACAAGCAGATTGCAGAGTTCATTCAGCAGGAGTGGAGAAACAATCTCGGTATCAACGTAACACTTGAAAACCAGGAGTGGCAGACCTATCTCTCCAACAGAAACCAGGGCAACTTCGTAGTTGCACGTGCTGGTTGGGTTGGTGACTATGCCGATCCTAACACCTTCCTTGATATGTTTATCACCGGTGGAGGAATGAACGGTGGACGCTATTCCAACGAAGTCTATGACCTGCTGATCAATGAATCTGCAAGAATGGATGCTGGCCCAGATCGCATGGGTACACTCCGCACTGCAGAAGACATTTTCATCAACCAGGATCAAGGCATGATCCCCTTGTACTACTATGTTTCAATGAACATGATAGACACAAACAAGTGGGGCGGTTGGCATAACAACATCATGGATTACCATCCACCCAAGAACATCTACCTCAAAAAGTAGATTAGCTAATCAGTTTATCAGGTCCCCGAGATTTCTCGGGGACCTTTTTTGTAGACTGAACTTCATAACTTGGCTATAGTTGACTAGAAACCAAACAGGAGAGTGCAATGAAACGATATGACCTCAGAAGCGATACGATTACAAAACCCACCGAAGAGATGAGAAAGGCTATGTACCAAGCCGAAGTCGGTGATGATGTATATAGGGAAGATCCTACGACTACCAGACTCGAGGAGCTTGCGGCCCATCTGAGCGGAAAGGAGAAGGCGCTCTTCATCTCATCAGGCTCGATGGGAAACCTCATCTCCCTCTATCTCAACGGGGGACGGTCCAATGAAGTCCTCACTTCATCAAACAGCCACATCATCCATCATGAGGTTGGTTCCATAGCTTCTATCGCAGGGGTCCTGCCTATCTCAATAGAAGCCCCAAGAGGGATCCTTTCAGCGTCCCAGCTACAGGGAAAAGTAAAGAGTGGCGCTTATGACATGGCAACCACCACTCTCGTCTCTGTGGAAAACACCATCGGAGGGTACTGCTACCCTCTAGAAAACCTCGAGGGTATCCGTGATTTCGCAGATACCCATGGCCTCAAGGTCCATATGGATGGAGCGAGAATTTTCAATGCCCAACAAGCTATGGATATTCCTATCAAGACCTATGCAAAATATGCAGACACCCTCACCTTCTGCCTCTCTAAGGGTTTGGGCTGTCCGATTGGAAGCCTGCTCTGTGGTTCGGAAGAGTTCATCAACAAGGCTCTGACTGTCAGGAAGATCCTAGGGGGTGGAATGAGGCAGACAGGTATCCTCGCAGCTGCCGGTCTCTATGCACTGGAGCATAACGTACTTCGTCTCAATGATGACCATCGCAGGGCGAAGACCATAGCAAAAGCCCTAAAGGAGTGTTCCTGGGCCCAAGTAGATATGGAAGGTGTACAGACCAACGTGATCTTCTTCACTGCCCCAGGTTTCAATGCCAATGAGATCATCAGCCAACTGGCTCAGGTGGGAATTCTTGCAAACAATGAAGGTCCTGTAGTGCGCCTGGTAACCAATCTTGATATCAGCGAACAGGACACAGTTGAAATCTGTTCCATCCTGAAAGCCTTCAAACCTAGGAAAAACTGATGAAAACAACCATTTTCTGCTTCTCTGGCACTGGTAACAGCTATTATGCAGCCACTGCCATTGCTGAGCAGCTCGGTGATACCACCGTGCGTATGACATCTTCCCTGCTTGATGCAGAGAATATAGAGATGACCGAACGGGTTGGTTTCCTGTTTCCTACATACAAGGGCTTCCCTCCCAACCAGATGAAGGATTTCATTCAGGAAGTCTTTTCCAAACAGGACCTAGAGCCAATCAGGTACCTCTTCATGATTACCACGCGATACAAGTTCCAAGCTTACAGCATGGTAGCCATGGAGGTCCTCCTGCGGGAAGCGGGATGTGCCCACAGCTACGCCAACCATATTGTGATGCCTGACGGATATGTACCGCTTGTCCCAGTACCTACTGAGGAGAAGGAGAGTGAGCTCTATGCCCAGGCAGACCGGAGTATTCGGCTTATAGTTGAGGACATCCAAAACGAGACTATCAAGCTTGCAGGCAAGCGACCTTTCAGCCGTCTGGCCCTGAACTACCTTATGGGATTCATCCATAGCTCCAGCAAACTCTTTGCAAGGAAGTTCACCGTTACCGATGCCTGCACATCCTGTAAGATCTGTTACAGGATGTGCCCTTCGGCGAACATCACAATGGTTGAAGGGAAACCGGTCTTCGGGGACAATTGTGAAGGTTGCCTGGGCTGTTATCATCGCTGTCCTGAAGACGCTATCCAACTGACAACAAGAGCGCATGAAGGGCGCTACAGGAACAAGCGTTCCGGCTACAACATGGAGTATAGAATCTGATGAGACAAGACTATTTTTCTCAAGAGGTGAATCGGAAAGGGACCCTGTCGGTCAAATGGAACCCCCAAGCCATCAAGGGCATTACGGGAAACGAGGAAGCAGAACCTTTCTGGGTTGCCGATATGGACTTCCTGGCACCTGAGGAAGTGGTGCAGGCTGCTGTTGATACTGCTAAAAGCGGAGTCTACGGCTACCCGTATGTTGAGGATAAGGAGGCTTTTATAAGCTCATGGCTTCAGAGGCGTCACAACTGGAAGCTAGCACGCAAGAACGTGGTGATCTGCCCGGGTATGCTCACCAGCATAGCCCTGCTTACAGAGATGCTCAGCAGCGAAGGCGACGGGGTGATCGTTCCCCTCCCCGCCTACCAGCCCTTTCTCAGGATAGTGCGCAATCTCAATCGCACACTGATCCCCTGGCCCATGCTCTACAATAAAGAGGCCCATCAGTTCTCACTCGACTGGGATACGTTTGAGGAACTCTGCTCACGGGCAAAGCTTCTGATCTTCTGCTCACCGCACAACCCAAGCGGTATGGTGTTCTCAGAAGACGAACTCAGGAAGGTTGCGCTCATCGCAAAAAAACATCACGTTGCAATCATCAGTGATGAGATACATGCCGACCTCACTTTCAGGGAACATCACCCCCTGCTTCCCCTAGCAACAGAAGTCGGCTGTACGGCTGTCACCTGCATGGCCCCTTCAAAGACCTTCAACATTGCCGGTGAACATTTTTCAGTCTCCATCTTCAGTGATGACAAGCTCAGACTCGCTTTCATGCGAAGGCTGGACCAGCTCTACTTGGGAGGAAACTCCTTTTTTTCAACAACCCTCGCCCTGGTTGCATATGAAAAGGGAGAGCCTTGGTTGAAAGACCTCATCGCTTATCTGCAAGGGAACATCTCCTTCATGGCTTCTTTCTTCAAGGAGAGACTACCCTCCCTTACCTTCATCAAACCTGAGGCTTCTTTCATCGGCTTCATTGACTGTGCCGACATCATGGGCTTGGTGGAGCAGGATGCACTGGCGAATCCACAGCTCTATGATCCTAAAAAGAGTCCCAACGGAGGATTGCTCTCCCGCTTCTTTGGCTTGAGGGCGAAAGTGGCCCTCAATGACGGGACCTGGTTCGGAGGGGATGCATATCGTTCTTTCGTAAGGTTCAATTACGGGACCAACAAGGAGAGGATAGCTGCTGCACTGATGAGGATGGAGGATGCCATCAAGTTCTTGGAAAAGACCTACATCAGGTAGGGTTCGAGGGAACGGGCATAGAGAGTGAAGCCTCTCTTGTTCGGATGGAGGAATCCATCAGCAAACACCTTTTCATCGTGCTCGACACACGACATGCAGTCGATGAAGGTAACCAAGGGGAAACCCTTGGATACCTTCTCTATAGCCAGGCTCATCTGCGTAAAACTCCCCATCGCCCGTTCCACCTCCCAGTCCGTACGCCAAAGCGGTGAAAGCAGAAGTATCTCTGTTGTGGGATAGAGTTCAAACAGCCTCCCCAACAGAGTCTGTACGACTTCCTCCAGCTCTGAAAGGGAAGACCTGAGAACCCAGTCATTGGTTCCATATCCCACGATAATCTTTGAAATGGGAAGTTCCGCGTCAAGCTCCTGCGCTACATCAGGATTGAAGAGGGAGCCCATAAGACCTTGATTGATGACATCTAAGCCTGACAGTGCCGCCAGGCGAGGGCTCAAAGCCACCGAGGGGCTCTCAGAGCCCACTCCCTGCACTATAGAGTCCCCCAGTACCAGAATTGAGGAGAGCGGCCGCTCTAGGGCCTTGATGGGCTCATCACAAGCGAACTCCTTGATACCCACCTGATGGGTCAGGGGGAAAAACAGTTCCACTTCCACCAGGCTTTTTTTGACGTTTTCCCATGCCGCTTGTATCACACCGGTACGCAGTCCGATGGATTCCACCAGCTCGCCATCAACTACAACATCGAAATAGTCTCGCATATCCATTTTTCGACCATATAGCTGGGGAAAATCAAACTCAATGTCTCCCTCTTTCCTGAGAAGTGACTGGTTGAATCTCTTGCATCTGAAAGAGAGGGAGCTTGCCCGTGTCATAAACCGGATGGAGCACCCACTGGAGGTCTTGCTCATCGCCCTATAGAGAGCATGACTCCCTATGCTTCTACGCTGTTCATCGGTAAACCGCCGCAAATGGAAGTACCCATCCTTATCTTGAAAGACCGATAGGGTGTTGTGGATATAAGGTTTGATATCCATCGCTACAGATCCAGGATGGTCATGTCGCCATACACCTGTTTCCAGCTTGCATGGAAATCATCAACGGCCTTTGCTATCGAGGGCATATGCAACCCCGTAGACAACAAGGAAGGGGAAACCGTACAGCAGCTTGCCCCGTTTGCATACGCTGTAGTTATTTCAGTTACATTCTTGAAACTGGCGGCAAGGACCTGACAACAGCCGGAATTGGACCAGAGCAGGCTGCTCAACTCCTTGATGACCTTGGGCGCGTCGATATCGATATTCAGCATCCTGTTGTAGTAGACAGCTATGTAGCGTGCTCCGCTTAGCATTGCCAAGATCCCTTGAATGGTGGTGTAGACAGCAGTTGCTGTCACACTTACCCCACGTTCGGACAGAATTCGGATAGCTTTAAGCCCATCCTCAGTCACAGGAATCTTAATGAAGGTCTCTTCACCTAGAACAGAGAGAATCTTCTCAGCTTCAGCGATTATCGATTCGCTCGTATCGGCGACAACCTGGACATGCAAGCTTCTTCCATGGCCGATCAAGGCACGGATACTCCTCATATGGCCAAAGAAATCCTCTGCCTTCTCCTCCTTGATGATGGAAGGGTTGGTGGTGACACCGCTTATAGGGTATAGAGCGATCCCTCTCTCGATTTCCTTCAGATTCGCCGTATCAAGCATTAGTTCCATATTGTTTCCTCTTGTATCATGATGCCACAGAAAGGAAAGGAGGTGAAGGGGCGACAGGGTCCGTGCCCAAGTTGCAAGGGTATTTGCTCAAGAATCCTCATGGTCCGTACCGTCCTTGGATGAGGTGTCGGCAATGTATCGATATGAAATGGCTCTACCGGGAACTTTACAGAGCATCTTCATGAGATCCTAATCCTGCAGAAAGACCTGGAAATCCTCTTTTCCAACGGGTCCGGAAGGCAGGTATCAAGGCTCCGATGTCTACAGATCCAATCTTACATATCAGGCTAGGCCCGTTCATATGTTCTACCTGTATGGCCCTGTGCTTTCTTGAGGTACGACGAGTTTCTCAAGCAAGGCAACCCTTCGCAAGCTACCTATCCCTTGCTTGCTTCTGTTTCCGCCAGAGACTAGGAGTGGTTCCGTATTTTCTCTTGAACAGCGTATAGAACCGGTGTACCGAGCCAAAGCCACAATCCTTGGCTATGTCCGTAATGGTGGATCGGCTGTGCCGCAGGGCTAGGGTTGCCAGGATCAGGCGTTGGTCACAAATCTCCTCCCAGAGGGTTTTTCCCCTGGCACCCTTGAAACGCACCTCCAAACTTCTCCTGGAGACCTCCGAACGCTCCACCACATCCCCGACACTGATCCCCTCGGATGCATGATCCCTGATGATCCTCAAGGCTCGTGCCACTACAGGATCCTCTTCGATGATCAGGGCGGTACTTTCACGTTCGGTCACTGTACCGGATGGTATGCGTTGAATCGTAATGGTCTTGCTCCCACTATCAAGCAACGAATCAATCATGGCCGCCGCCCTATACCCTATCATTTCGCAATTGGGTTGGATGCTTGAAATTGAAGGGGTTGCAAGTTCGCATAACAGGGTCTCATTATCGACACCGAGGACAGTCAGTTCGGTGGGTATGTGGATTCCCAGTCTCTGGCACGCAACCTCCACCTTCATTGCAGAGAGGTCATTGCCGCAGAACAGGGAGATGGGTTTCGGCAAGGAGATAAGCCAGCTCTCCAGCTCTGGAGATACATCATAGATTGTTCGCCACCAAGGCAGAGGACGAGAAAAGTACAGTATCTGCTCAGGTCTTTTGCCTATCGCAGAGGCATACCCCACTAGCCGCTCCCTGGCCCAGTGCACATCGTCGATGCCACACCAGCCGAACTGCTTGTTCCCCAATGCGTGCAGGTACCTTCCTGCCCGGACCCCTGTCTCATAATCATCATTGCGCACCTGGCTGAAAAGTTTCAGCGAAGAGGCTCCTGCAATATCAACAACAGGAATACCCAACTCTGAGCAAGCAAGGGCCTCCTCATCATTTTCAATCCTAGCAATGAGGGCATCACAGTTTGAGAGGGCATCGCTGTCCAACGGAAAAAACCAAGGTCCCTGCCCCCTCAGCTGCCATCCGCTTTTTTTCTTTGCATAGCGGACGACCCCGTTGGCTACCGCCATATCATACCCATCCTGAAAATGGAGTTTCAAACCTATCTGTAACATATGAGGAGTATACTCCAACTTTGCGCAAAACACTATAGTTTATACGCACATAGAGCATTGCAAGCGCAAAAATTGCAAGGTATACTAGGTATGACAAGGAGATTGCTATGAACATACCTTATATCACCATTAAACAGACAGGAGCAAAAATGCCTGCAATAGGGGTCGGCACCTTCGGGAGCGACCGGATTGACAGTATTGAAATGGCCAATTCTGTAAAGCTAGCCCTCAAGGTCGGCTATCGGAACATAGACTGCGCCCGTGTCTATGACAATGAGAAGGAGATCGGGAAAATTCTCAAGGCATCCTCCATCAAGAGAGAGGACCTTTGGATCACCAGCAAACTCTGGAATGACATGCATGGAGAGAAAAACGTCGGGATCTCGGTAAGAGCAACACTTGCCGACCTGCAACTCGATTATCTCGACCTCTTCCTTGTGCACTGGCCATTCCCCAACTTCCACCCACCAAAATGCGATGTTAGTGCCAGGAACCCAAATGCAAGACCATACATCCATGAGGAGTTCATGGAGACCTGGCGTGCCATGGAATCCCTGGTAGACCAAGGCCTGGTCAGACACATTGGAACCAGTAACATGAGTAAGGCGAAGATGGCTCTGCTCCTCTCTGATTGCCGTATTCGTCCGGTGGCTAATCAGATGGAACTTCACCCTTGCTTCCAGCAGCAAGAACTTCTTGGCTATATGAAGAAAGAAGGGATCATACCAATCGGGTTCTCTCCCCTAGGATCGCCCAACAGGCCGGATAGGGATACCACAGAGGACGATGCCGTAGATATGGAGCATCCGGTTGTCGTCGCCATAGCGAAGGCTCACAACGTCCACCCTGCGGCCATCTGCCTCAAGTGGGCACAGGCTAACGGCATAGTGCCCATTCCCCAGTCGACCAAAGAGAGGAATCTCAGAAGCAACCTTGAAAGCGTTGTCAGTGATCCCCTCACACCGCAAGAGGTCGCAATGCTCGAAAAGATCGACTGCAACAGCCGTCTTATCAAGGGCCAGGTCTTCCTCTGGCCGGAAGCTGAAAATTGGACTGACCTGTGGGATGAAGACGGGATAATCCGCGTACCTGATCACTATAGAAAATAACCTTTCAAGGAGAGAGACCATGGAAAAAAAGACAATGTTGGGAGCAAAGCTTCCTGGGAACAGCACCGTTGCATTTGATACGTTCGACATACCCAAGCCGGGTTATGGACAGGTACTGCTCAAGACCAAATGTTCCACCATCTGCGGCAGCGACATCAGGGCTATTTACCGCGAACACCTGGGAAAGGGTCCTGAAGGGTATCAGAATGTGATCGCAGGCCATGAACCCTGTGGCCAGATAGTTGAAGAAGGTCCGGGCCTGAAACGATTCAAGAAAGGCGACAGGGTCATCGTTTATCACATCAGTGGTTGCGGAGTCTGCCATGAGTGCCGCCAGGGCTTCATGATAAGCTGCACCAGCGACAAGCGTGCCGCCTACGGCTGGCAGCGCGACGGTGCTATGGCAGAGTACATCTTGTGTGATGAGAAGGATCTGGTCCTGCTCCCTGACGAGCTGACCTATGCAGACGGAGCTCAGGTGGCCTGTGGTTTCGGTACTGTCTACGAGGCGATTGAAAAAGTGGGAGTCAGTGGAAATGATGCTGTCCTGGTTGTCGGATTGGGGCCTGTGGGGCTGGCTGCACTGATGCTTGCAAAGGCTATGGGAGCGACCAAACTCATCGGTATCGAGACAGAACCCTCCCGGATCGAATTGGCCAAGAGCCTAGGGCTGGTAGACCATGCATTCACTCCCAGCGATGACATCGTCGAAAAGGTGAAGGCCGTTACAGGTGGGCACGGTGTTGAGCGCTCCTTTGATTGCAGTGCCAGTGACGCAGGACGTGCAACCGCCATAAGGGCAGCACGAAAGTGGGGCAAGATAGCCTTTGTCGGTGAGGGTGGAAGCGTGCACTTCAATCCGAGTCCGGACATGCTGCATGACCAGAAGACGATCTACGGGAGCTGGGTGACCAGCATCTGGAAGATGGAGGACCTGGTGGAACACCTAGTCAGATGGAACATCCATCCTGAAGACCTCATCACGCACCGCTTCCCCTTGGAGAAGGCTGATGAGGCCTATGCACTCATGGCGAACGGAACATCAGGGAAGGTAGCGGTCTGTTTTGATGAAGAGTTGAAATAGATCAGCAAATACCACTAGCAAGGGAGTCGGTGGCAGGGTCATCTGCCCCTAGCAGGGCAGAAGCGATGCCGCCGTTCTCTTTCATCACATGGATGGATGGGGTAAGCATCACCTTAGTGGGATAGTCATTATTATCCCCTTCCATCCTCCGGATCAGGATATCCGCAACGCTCTGACCGATCTTGGCAAGTGGCTGGGCCACCGCATAGTGGCAGAATCGGAGAAGAGGGGCGTAGTACTGGTGGTCGAAGGCGGAAAAGACCATCCTCGAGCAGTCCCTTTCCCCACCTTCAGCAGCAAGGCAGCTGGTTGCCCCGATATGCACCATATCATTGACAATGAAGAAAGCACTGGGACAGTTCTCCTGTGCAAGCGCTTTCTTCATCAAAGCATGACCGGCCCTCTGGTTCATGCCGCCCTGCATCACGAACTCCTCCTCAACAGGAAGGTTGTACTGCACCATAGCATCCAGATATCCGCGTAGGCGCTCTATTGAAGTATGGACTGTCGGCTCCCCGCCAAGGAAACCTATTCGAGTATGCCCTTCGCGGATAAGGGCGCACGTACCGTCATACGCTCCTTTCCTGTTGTCTACAAGAACTACATCACAGACAAGGCCGGCAATTTCCCTGTCGAGCATGACCATGGGGGTGGACTGGGCGGCAGGAAGGGTGAAATGTGTTCCTACATTGCTTGCAGGGACCACCACCAAAGCATCAACATTGCGTTCCAGCAGCAAGGAGAGCTTCCTCTTCTCCTCCTCCACACTATTTTCAGAAGAACAGAGCAGCAAGGCATATCCGGAAGGGCCAAGCAACCGCTCGAGATGCTCAACGAACTCAGTAAAAAAGGTATTGGAAATCTCGGGAACTATAATGCCGATACTCTTGGTCTTCCTCATCTTCAGCGAGCGGGCGACAGCGTTGCGTTGGTAATGAAGTGTTTTGACAGCTTCCAGCACTTTCGCCTCTGTGACAGCATTGACTACCCCGAGGTTGTTCAGAACCCTGCTGACAGTCGCAATGGATACTCCTGCCTCTTTGGCGACATCCTTGATAGTAGCTTGTTCGTTTTTTTGCATTTCCCTGACCTTTCAATTCGTAGTGTTGGTATTGTAGTGAAAGCCGCAATAAAAACCAACAGGCAATCTTGCATTACAAACAGATGCCTATTCAGGGAGATACCGTCGATAGTAATAGCGCCACCGTGCCCTAGAGAGAGACCCCGCAATTGCAAGGCAACGGCGGGGTCACTCTCTAGGGCATGATGAGGCCTCACAGGTCATTAGGGTTTGAAGACCCTCACCTTCTGTTCCCGCTTGATCATGTCCCGCCCCTCTTGCAGGGTTGCAATATCTCCAGTTGCATACATCTGTATTAGGGTATTGCCCAAGGCTGTCGCCTCCACAGGACCTGCATAGACAGTGAGCCCGGTCTCAGTGGCAGTCCACTGGTCCAGGATCTCATTCTTGCACCCACCACCAATAATGTAGAGGGAGGTGAAGGTTTTCCCAGTTATTTCCTGCAGTTGCCTGATCGAAAGGGCGTATGCCTTGGCAAGTCCCCTATAGATTGCAACCATGAACTCCCCATGGGTGGACGGGGGTACCTGACCGTGTTCGATACACCAATCCCTGATGCGGTCTACCATAAGATTGTCATAGGTATTGGGCTTGAGGAAACGTTGGTCAGCAGGATCCACAAATCCCTTGTAGGAGGAGCAGGCAAGGGTCTCTTCATCCAAATCCTTCCACGAGATACTCTCTCCCAGGCTCTCCCAATGACGAACACACTCCTGCTGGATCCACATGCCCATGATATTCTTCAGAAAGCGGACATTTCCATTTGCTGCTATCTCATTGGTGAATCCGCTCTCCAGAGCCAAGGCAGTTGTGATCGGCTCCTCGATCTCCACACCCAAGAGAGACCAGGTCCCACTGGAGATGTAGAGAGGAACTTCACCCTTAGCTACGGGAACTGCCGAAACAGCGCTCGCTGTATCGTGTGCAGCGCTTGCAATGACAAGCGCTGAAGAAGGGGCCCCCACTTCATGGCGGACTGCAGCAGTGAGGGGACCGACGACAGTACCGCTATCGACGATCTCGCCGAAAAGGGCCTTGTCAAAACCCATTTCATCTATGATATCCCAAGCCCATGTCTTGGCGAAAGGATCATAAAGCTGTGTCGTTGAGGCATGGGTTCTCTCGTTTTTCATGACCCCTGTCAGCCAATAGGCCAAGAGATCGGGAACAGAGAGGTAGTGACGTGCAGCCGAGAGGGTTGCAGGTCGGTCCTTCTGCATCGCTGCAAGCTGATAGAGGGTGTTGAACGGTTGGAAGGCGATGCCGGTCCTTTCAAAGACCCGCATCTTCCCCCCAAGTTTCGCTGTCACCTCATCGATCATGCCATCGGTCCTGTTATCACGATAGTGATAGCATAACGAGACAGCAGAACCTTTCTCGTCAAGGAGGAGATAGTCGACTCCCCATGTATCGATGCCAATCGAACTGATCTCATCACCATACTTGGCGAAAGCCTTCTTCAACCCGATCTTGATCTCAGAGAACAGGCCGAGCAGATTCCAATAAAACTCCCCTAGGATCTGGTCATTGTGGGTTACGAACCGGTGTACCACCTCAAAATTCGTAAGATCTCCCACAAGTACCCGACCATTGGAGGCACCCAGGTCTACAGCGATATGCTTCTTCATCACTTCTCCTTGCAGTTAGCCATGAGATATGCTTCAGCTTCTGCTGACCATAGTCCATTGTGCTTCTTGACAATCTTATCAAGCTCTGCAAAGAGCGGCTTGGTCTTCCCTACCTCTGCAAAGTCATCAAGGGCAGTCAGAGGGAAATCCAAATGGGTGTAGATGATCTTCTTTCCTCCTGGGATTGAAGGAAGATTTATCACAGTCTCAGGAACGGCATTCAAGCCTCCGATATGGGTGACCAGCCCTGCAGGATTGATTTTCCCATGGCCCATCATTTCCAAAGACTCGCGCATATCTTCAGTATTTCCACCACTGGTTCCAACAATATGTGTGGATGCATAGTGGACATTGTAGAAGTTCAGGGAGGCTTTAAAATCAGTGCGTTCGGGGCCTGCGAAGAAGTTGAGACATCCATCCTTGCCTAGGATGCTGTCCGCCTGCTCGATCAAGGCTCTCACCGGAGCCATCACGATAACATCGTTATACCCTTCACCATTGGTAAGTTCCATGAGCTTCGCTACGGGATCCTCAACGGACTTGGTGTTCAGATATACAAGTTCGACCCCGTGTTTTTTTGCATCTTCCACGGTGTAGAGGCTAGCCGCACGCTCGAGCCTCGCATCATCAATATCGGTGACTACCAGTCTGCCCGGTCTCAAATCGCGATGGATGGCATAGTCGATGGCGCACAGGCCCATAGGACCGACACCTGCAAGAATAGCGAGGTTTCCACCTTCTACAATTTCCATATGGTGCTTGTAGGAGCCACCTTTGGTATGGTACATCGCATGAAATGTCCCGACAACACAGGAGACAGGTTCGGCAAGGCCCCCGAGGAAATATGAATCCCCGTCATAGGTGAGCAGGCAATCCATATCCATCACCTGGTGAGGGATGATCACATACGTGGCATTGCCTCCGATGTGGGGAAAGGAGTAACCGGGGGCATCAAGAGTCCCCTTATAGTTCAAGGCCGGCTGAATCGTGAATTTTGACCCGGCTTTGAACTTGTCCTTATACTTTTTACCTACCTCGACGATCTCACCACAGAACTCGTGTCCGATGATGATCGGGTTCGTAGCAACATCATCAGGGACTCTCTTGTGGCTTCCGCCTTGGTCCGCTGCCTTGTGATCGCTCATACAAATGCTGTTGGTAACTACCTTGGCCAGGATCTCATCATCCTTGATGGCGGGAAGTTCAAACTCTTCAACTCGAATATCATTGACTCCATAAAGTCTTGCTGCACGTGTTTTCATACATCTCTCCTAGTTGAGCATGACCTGGCCACCGGTAACCGGCACTGCCTGACCTGTCTCATATTTTTGTTCGACAATGTAACAAATAGCCCGTACGACATCCTCGGTCTGACAACCGCGGTTCATAGGGACTTTCGCTTCATAGAACTTTCTAACATCCTTTACAGTCTCGGCACCCGGAACTTTTCCTGTCTTGAGATACTGAACGAACAAACCCTTTTCAGGATCGGACCAAAGCGGACCGTCGAGGAAATTTCCCGGACAGATCGCATTGACCTTTATGTTGTCCTCGACAAGCTCGAGGGCGAAACTCTGGGTAAGCCCGATGGTGCCGAATTTGGCTCCAGCGTAAGCTGCATTCTTGTTGGACCCCTCCAAACCGGATTTGCTGCTGATCGTTATCAAATCTGTGAAGTAACTTCCCGAAGCGGTGTTTTGCAGGGCCATCATGATTGAGGCGTGCTTGCTGCAAAGGAAAAATCCGGTATAGTCGACATCGGTGACAAACTGAAAGTCCTTCAATTTCATCTGCTTCACAGATCCTGCACGAAGCACTCCGGCATTGCTCACAAACAGATCCAACCCTCCGGTCTGTCGGGCGACCTCATCCATCATCGCCTCAACCGATGCCTCATCCGTCACATTCACATACAGGGCCTTGGCAACGGTGATACATGCGACATAGTTGAGACTTGAAGCGAGGTCCTCCGCACCCTGTCGGTTCATATCGGCGATATAGACAAATGCACCCATCTCACTTAGTGAGCGGACCATCCCCTCTCCAAAGCCTTGGGCGCCGCCGGTGACCAGGACTATCTTGTCCCTGACTACGTCATTGCGGTTTGTCGAGGGAGGCAGGGAGACTATCGAAGAGACCCCTTCACCCCTGACAGCCTCATCGTAGTTGGTACCAAGGCCAAACTGTATCTCTCTACCCTCGATGCCGATCACTGCAGGATAAAGGTTCTTCTTGCCACAATACTCAGTGAATTCAACCATCCATCGGGCGGTTGTTCGCAACACTTCAGCGCCATCTTCAACAGCAGAAAGGGTCAACGAGGGCTTTTTGCCCTGAGTTGTGTGTATGAACAAGCCTTTTTCCCCATCAAAGGTAAGTCCCCTGATGACCGAGGGCAGCTCTTCAAGTATCTTTTCTGTAAAACGGACCATACCTTACTCCTACGTCAAAATAATTTTATGAGATCCAAGGGGTGATGGCTATCCATCTTCCTCCCAAGGCTTGCGTACAGGGCAAGTCTCTCATCGAGACTTTTCCCTGCATGCGGATTGTCAGGGTGAAACAGCCCGAGTTCGGCATCCACTGTCGCCAGCTTCTCATGAGCAACAAGAGCCCATGCCGAATCGACAAGATGCCTGCAGGAGGGTTGCAACAATTCAGGGCAGTTCATGCTTTGTCTGGAACTGTTGATATCAACGCCGCTGATCTCCATAAGATTGCGTTCCTTGGCAAGGCTCTGCAACCTGTGCATCTGCTCAAGGGTATTCCTCGGGGGCATGTACGTGATAGCCGGATAGCCGATATCGACCAGCAGGTCCATCAGCTCAACCAGAAAGTCATCCTCAAACTTTTCAGCCTTCTTGTCACCGGTGACACTCTGTGCGACATCACCCAGGTATGCATACGCCGGTATGCCTCCGATGCTGTTGCCAAATGCAACCACGTCCCGTACATCGGGACACTCGGCCTTTGCCGGCTGGATAAAGAAACGGGGAAGGAAGTTACTCTTGAACACTCCCAACAGGTCATACGCGTAATGAGGGTTTAAAGGATCGAGCAAGAGGGAGTTCACTTGTGGGGAAAGGGCAACCTTCAACTCCTTTTCCAGGAACCTGAGCAGTTTTTCACCCTTGCCGAACATGGCTATGCACTGCCTGGACATAGCATAGAGGATATGGCGTTCGGTGATGGAACCTCCCTCGGCAAAGCGAGAGAGAGGGACCACATCGCGTTCAAAATCAAGGTCAAATCCATAGCGGCCGACCAGGGATTGCAACGCCTCCACCTGAGCCTTGTTGCGCAAGTTGCGCTGTTTGTTCACAGGCTTGAGGAAAGCTGCAACCTCGTCAATCTTCTGATGAGGCACCCCATGAGTGCACATATAGACAATTCCAGGGGAGTCGGGGTTGTTGATCTTCCTCTCAGCGAGAGGGGTGTCCAGAAAACTCACCCGCATCTCAAAACCGACAGTACTTGCAATGCCTATGTTCCTTGCTGCCTGGAGCAGCTCTTCAGCCGCTCCGATACTGTCGTGGTCAATGCTCCCGACAATCCCCAGTCCTGCCTTCCAGGCGGCATAGGCAGCCGCTGAGGGCTCATAAGGACTGAAGGACCATGTGGTGTGCACGTGGTTATTCACTTCCTCCAGGGCTTTTCGCCTCAGCGAGCCGCTTTCTATCATAGAGCCGAGGGACCGGCTCGCCTCCAGGCGAACCGGTTTCTCAGGACTATTTATTGCCAATTCCAGTTGTTGCAAATCCATGGGCACCTCGTCAGTTGTATTTATACGCCTTCACGGCTTGTGCGATAAAACTCACCATCGGTGTAGTTATAGACAGGGACATAGGAAGGGAGAGGGAGTATCTGTTCGTGAATAGCATCCAGAACGGATGATGCCTGGGCAAAGTAGTACTCTTCCATCTCAGCAGGAGGAGTGATCCAGTTCTTGGACCCCACCACTACTATGGGAGCATCAAGATACTCAAAGGCCAGACGGGTGAGATTGGAGGCAACCGTATGCAGGTAGCTTCCCCTCTCGGCACTGTCTGTGACCATCACACAACGGCCGGTCTTCTTCACACTCTCGATGAGGGTCTCGTACTTGAGGGGATTGATCCACCTCAGGTCGATGACCTCCGCCTTCATGCCGAACTCTTTTTCCAATCTGTCAGCAGCGTCCAGCGCGGTGTAAAGTGAAGGTCCCAACGTCACAAGGGTAACGGCATCGCCTTCCCTCTTGATCGCAGGCTCCCCTTCGGGAATCTCATAGTATCCCTCAGGAACACCTTCCTTGACGAACTGCTCTCCGATTCCATACAGCTTCTGGCTCTCAAAGAATACCACAGGATCAGTACCACGCAAAGCGTAGTTGAGCATACCCTTCACATCATAGGGGGTCGCAGGATACATTGCCTTCAGGCCTGGAACCGAAGCAACCATACTCGTCCACTCCTGGGAGTGCTGGGCACCATACTTGTTTCCGACAGACACTCGCAGGACAAGCGGCATCGTCAGGACCCCTGCACTCATCGCCTGCCATTTGGGCATCTGGTTAAAGACCTCATCTCCAGCACAGCCGAGGAAGTCACAGTACATAAGTTCTACTACCGCTCTTCCCCCTGCCATGGCATACCCTACTCCACTACCGACGATTGCAGATTCTGAAATCGGGGAGTTGAAGAACCTTGAGGGAGGAAGCAGTTCGGTGAGACCACGATAACAGGCAAAGGCTCCGCCCCAATCCCGATGGTCCTCACCATAAGCGATCATCGTCGGGTCAATGGCAAATCGGTGTGCCATCGCCTCAAATACCGCATCTCGATACTGGTACTGACGAGCTGCAGGATACTCCTTGCCGTTTTCGTCAAACGCATAGCGATTACGTCTTGCGATTTGCTGGACACGGGCATTGTCCTCAAGCTTTTCAAGCAGTACAGGCTTAGTATCATCCATTTTCTCGACGTTTCCGTTGGAGAACATGACAGACTCGACAAAGGCGGCATCGACCATAGGACTGAGGACAGGATCGACTGTGATCTCCAACGTCCTTTTCATCTTGGCTTCGAGAGTGGCGTCGAAGGCATCAAGTTCCTTCTGTGTTACCAGCTCGTTCTCGATCAGGTACGCCCCATAGGCTTCGATGGGATCTTGCGCCTTGAATGCATCAAGCTCTTCCTTACTGCGGTAGGTCATCGCATCTGAGGGGCTGTGACCACTGTAGCGGTAGGTGATGGTATCCATGAAAGCAGGTCCTTCTCCCTTGAGAAGAATCTCCTTCTTTCTTGCCGTAGCATCAGCGACTGCAAGAGGATTGAAACCATCCACACGTTCGGTGTGCATGGAGTTCGGATTGACCCCAGCTCCCATCCGTGCGGCTACACCATAGCCCATGGTCTCTCCTGAAGGCTGTCCGCCCATGGCGTAGAGGTTGTTAAAAGTATTAAGCATGAAGGGAGGATAACCGGGATTGTCATCCCAAAGCGTCTTGTACTGATCCATTGAGGAGAGCACCAGACCTTCCCAGACAGGACCACGGGCGAGAGCCCCATCACCAATGTTGGCAATGACAATACCCTTCTTGCGGTTAATTTTCTTATAGAGAGATGCTCCGACTGCTATAGTGGCTGAACCACCGACGATGGCGTTGTTGGGCATACTGCCAAAAGGCTTGAAGAAGGTATGCATCGAACCACCAAGGCCAGCTGAAAATCCGGTCTTCTTCGCATAGATTTCAGCAAGAGCCCCATAGAGGACAAAGTTCTCAGCAAGGTCACGGGTGTCCTTACCTGCGAAATGTTCCTTGACTACCTTATAGGTATCGCCATCCATGAAATCTTCCATAACCGAGAGGAGTTCCTTCTCATCCATCTTCCAGATGGCGGAGAGGCTCTTTGCCAAGATCTCACCATGGCTTCGGTGGGAACCGAAAATCTGGTCTTCAGGGCCGAGGACCATGGACTGGCCTACTGCGGCACTTTCCTGACCGGCAGAGAGGTGGGCAGGTCCCTTGTGGTTATACTTGATGCCCTGATACACACCCTCTTTCTTGATGGTATCGAGCATCGTCTCAAATTTGCGTATCAACAGCATATCGTAGTAGGCGCGGATAAGGCGGTCCTTGCCGTATAGCTTGAGTTCCTTCTTGAAATCACTCTGGTACTGGTTGACTGGAATGGAAGGGATCTTGATCGTCTGTTTTTCTCTTAATTGCTTTGGGTCGAATGGTAATTTTCTGGCCATGTGGATAAACTCCTTATAGTTGTTCCTATAGTGTGTGATCAAGTGCGAAACAAGCATCCTTAATGAGCTCGGACACACTGGGGTGAGGGAATACAATTTCCTTGACATCCTGGATGCGCAGTTCGGCCTCTATGATGGCCGCCGCTCCCCAGATCATCTCGCTGCTGTAGGGTCCCAGCAGATGGACGCCCAATATGACGTTTGTCTCGGTGCTGGCAATGACTTTCACCAACCCTCCGGCGCGCTTCCCATGTTCAGCAAGAAACCTGCCGTTGGAACGCATCTGTACGGTTTCACTCTTGATCGAAATGCCTTGATTCGCTGCTTCGGTCTCGGTAAGGCCACATCCTGCGGCTTCCGGTGAAGAGTAGACAGCCCAAGGGATCGCGTTGTAACGCATCCGCTGCTTTGTCGTGCCAAAAATATTGGCAATGGCTACCTCGGCCATCCTTGAGGCGCTATGGGCCAAGAGGGATTTTCCGTTAACATCCCCGATAGCATAGACATTGGCAACGTTGGTCTGCAGCCGGTCATTGACGAGCACTCCACCTCTAGCAATATCAAGCTTGAGGTTCTCCAGACCCGCAACATTTGGCTTGCGACCGACACTCATCAGCACAAGCTCTGAAGCGAGAGTCTGCTTCTTGCCCTTGGCATCGGTGTAGGCAACCCCTTCAGAGGTGACCTCTTCAACCTTGCAGCCAAGCCTGAAATCGACACCTTTCATCTCGCGACGCATCATCTTGGCAAAGTCCCCGTCCATCATGGGAAGGATCTCTTCCATCATCTCAATGACGGTCACTTTCGTGCCTATCATGGAGAAATAGGAGGCAAACTCAACCCCAATAACTCCCCCTCCGATAACGGTAAGGGTTTCGGGAATCTTCTCAACAGCGAGTATCGCATCACTGGTGAGCACATGCGGAAGGTTGCTGCCAGGAATGGGAGGCACAAACGGAGAAGAGCCGGTAGCGACTATCAGATAGTCACCCTTGTAGGTTGTCTCTCCTACCTGTACCGTGTGCGCATCAACAAACTCGGCTTCGCCAAAGACGGTCTCCACCTTGTTCGATTTCATCAGAAATCCGATACCACCCCGCAGGGTCTCCACGGTATCCTGTTTCCAGGCCATGGCTTTCTCAAGGTTGTACGTTACCTCTTTTGTCTCAAGGCCGATTTTTTCCCCTTCGAGGGCATGCTTATACTGCTTGGCCCCATGCAAGAGACTTTTGGTAGGGATACATCCCAAGTTGGTGCAAACCCCACCCAGGAAGCCCTTCTCGATGAGGAGGACCTTTTTTCCCAAGGCTCCAGCACGCTCTGCGGCTACATATCCGCCCGGGCCCGAGCCTACTACTATAAGATCATATGTTTCCATCAGATACTCCTACAATGCCAACAAAAGGTCGATCGAAGCGATGTTATCCATCAGGGCTTTCAAGAAGCGAGCTGCATCAGCACCGTCCACTGCCTGGTGGTCCATGGTAAGGGAGAGCCCGATATGCGGGACAAAGGAGACTGATCCGTCCTTTGCCTCGACAGGCTTGGGAACAATGGTCCCCACCCCGAGGATTGCAACTTCAGGCACGTTAAGCACCGGAGTGAAAGCCTCGATGCCGAAGGAACCGACATTGCTTACCGTAAAGGTACTGCCGCTGAGTTCGTCAGGGGTGGCACTTCCATCAAAACATTTGGCTACCAGACGTTTCACTTCAACGGAGATGGCTTTCAAGCTCAATGCCTGGCTGTCTCGGATGACAGGGACCAACAGGCCTCGCGGCGCATCCGTTGCCATACCCAGATGGACCGAGGAGAACTGGAGAATCTTGTCCCCAAGGAAATGTGCGTTAAAAGCTGGGAACTGGGTAAGGGTCCTAGAGACAGCAAAGAGCATGAGGTCATTGATAGTGACACCAGAGAGTCCGAGATCTTCCTTACTACCCTTGAACCCTGCACGCAGGCGCTTCAGGGCCGTTGCATCGGCAAAGGCGTGCAGCGTCAGCTGACACGTCCCATGAATAGACTCCATCATCCTGCGGGCGGTGACCTTTCTCACACCCTTCACAGGAATCTCGGTAACCGTTCCTTCAACAGGGGCAACTGGCAGGGAAGTTGCGACTGGCTGCCCTTTCTGAAGATCAGAAGCGAGGACTCGCCCACCTATGCCGCTTCCTTCCTTAGGAGCGAGGATGCCATCTTTGAGTGCAGCCTGTCTTGCCGCAGGGGTAAGGGGTTGTGAAGATGCGCTGAGCACATCCCGCTCGATTACCCTGCCTTTCGGACCTGTCGCCGAAAGGGATGCAAGAGGGATCCCAAGTGAGGAGGCAAGGTTCCTCGCCCTCGGGCTCGAACCTTGAGCCGTCTGGGCTGTTGTTGAGACAGGAACTACAGGCTCACTTGTCTCCTCTTTGGCAACCGTTGCGTCGGAGGCGGATTTTTTGGAAGAGGTGGCAATTTCAACCTTCTCCCCTTTCTCCCCAACGACTGCGATGGCTTCCATGACAGGGGCTTCATCCCCCTCTTCGTACAACAGGGCCAAAATGGTGCCATCGGCTGTCGACTCGACATCGATGGTAGATTTATCTGTCTCAGCCGAACAGAGGATATCGCCGATGGCCACCTGGTCACCGACTTTCACATTCCATTCAACAATAATACATGACTCTACCGTGTTTCCTTGTTTGGGCATTACAACTTGTTGCGCCATACTCTCTCTTCTCCTCTATCGGGCTATGATGACCTCTACGCCCAGCTCCTCGAGCTGGACTACCAGGTCTTGGGGAAAACCACTGTCTGTGACAATGGTATCTATATCTTGTGCTCTCATTATCTTGACGAAGCCCCTCTTGCCGACTTTGGATGAGTCGACACAGAGGACACGCCTTGTTGCCTGGGCGCACATGCGCTGCAACACCTGGGCGTTCTCTATCAGGGAGGTGGTAAGGCCATGTTCCAGCGTGATGCCGTCGGTACCGAAAAAGGCCGTTGAAACATGGTAGCTCTCTATCTGGCTGATGGCTACAGGCCCTACCAGAGCTTCTGCCTGGGGGCGGTACTCCCCTCCTACAAGGGTTATGTCCAACATGGGGTTGGCCCTTCCGTAAGGGAGCAGGAGTGTTGAGTTGGTCACCACCTTAATGCTCTTGAGCCCATACAAGTGCCTTGCAATGAGCGAACAGGTGGAACCGTTTGAAATCATAATGAAGTCACCATCTGAAACGAGGGTGGCGGCCGCTTTGGCGATAAGTTCCTTCTGGGGAGTGTTGGATGAATTCCGAAGGAGTGATTGTGGGGAGGATGCCGCTACCACCCTCCCATGTGAACGGACAACAAGACCTTTGAAATCAAGGTCGCGCAGGTCCCCACGAATGGTAACAGCTGAGACACCGAGCTCTTCACTGAGCTTTTTCACAGGATATTCCTTACCACTACGAAGCAGTTCAAGGATTTTGGCTTCTCTGGGAGAAATTCCCACCATTACTTCACTCCTCTTTCAAATTCCTTTCGTATCACTTTCGATTGTATTACTAATCGATAACAATATCAAGAGAATATGAAAGGAACTTTTCAATCCATGTGAAACACTTCCTCCAAGGGAGTGGATACCGGGCTGTTGTCCTCATGGGTCTCCATAAGGGGGGCCATATACTCCCACCATTTTTTTACTATGGGATTTTCCCCCAGACTTTGGGACCCGCCCCCAGAGCGTGTCCTCTGGAATGCAAACAGGAGATTGGTACCCTCATCAAAATATATGGAGTAGTCATAGACCCCACTTTCAGAAAGCAGTGCCTTAAGCTCTGGCCATATTTCGGCATGACGCTTCTGGTACTCCTGCTTGCAGCCCTCTTTCAGCTTCATGACAAACGCCTCTCTGTTATCCATATCAGAGCCCTCCTTGTTGTATCTTTAGCTTACGGTTGGCCTTATAGATATCCAGCAGTCTCGGAAGCAGGACAGCAATGATCAACAGTGACCCGATGACAATGGTCATCACAGTGCCTGAGAACTTAAGCAGGCCCATGCCGAATTTCAAGTACCCTACCAGCAGGGAACTGATAAAGACCCCAAATACAGTACCCCTTCCTCCGGAGATGGAGACACCACCCAGCACTACAAGCGTGATGACTTCCAGATCCCATCCGGTAGCAATGTTCGACCTGACAGAAAGGATTCGGCTGGCAAGCAATACTGCAGAAATTCCACAAAAGAATCCGGTAAGCGTGTAGTTGATAATTCTTGTCCTACGAACGTTGATACCAGAAAACCTTGCCGTCTCGGCACTGTTGCCAATTGCATAGAGACGCCTTCCATAGGCTGTCTTATGAAGCACAAAGAAAAATACCAGCATCAGGGCCAGATAGAGCACGAAGGCAAAGGGTATGATGGTTCCAGGAATGAATTCCTGGCCGAAGAAACCGAAACCCTGGGGATATTTAGTACAGGCATGCTCACCAAGCATCCCGGTGGCTATTCCACGGTAGATGTTCTGGGTTGCCAGAGTCACGGCGATTGCCGGCATGTTCAAGCCGGTAATGAGCAATCCGTTTACCAAGCCAGCTGCACTGCCTACAAGAAGCGAGAGAACGATAAGCGTAGGGATGCTCGCCCCTGCCTCGGCTGAGATGCCTATCACGTAAGCACACAGGGCTATTATGGAGGCGATGGAAATATCAATGTCCCCACACATGATGATGAAGATCATAGGGAGAGCCAGGATGGCCTTCTCCGAAAACTGGAACGTCGCATTCATCAGATTGAACCAATCCAGGAAATAAGGGGACATGTTGGTAAAGAATATGAAAACAACCACAAAGAGGAAGGATAGGATAACCTCCCATTTGGTGAAGAGTTCTACAAGTCGGTTCTTCAGGGACATCTCATCGATCAGGCGGCCTTGAGCCACAAATTGTTTTTTCTCACTCATAGCTCTACCCTCTCCTCTGTTCTAGCAATTTCCTGGTTTTCCTCTGGTCACTGATCGTGTTCAGGGCCAAGGCCATCAGTACTATCAGGCCCTGTACGAAAGTCTGCCAAAACACCGAGAGATAGATTACCGGCAAAGCATTGGTGACCACACCCAAGAAGAGCGTGCCCAAAGCAACCCCGATGATACCACCCGCTCCACCGGAGAAGTTCACCCCGCCAAGCACGCAGGCAGCGACTGCCTGCATCTCAAAGCCTGTAGCCATCTCATTGACCGCGGAGGCGTAGCGGGCGGTCCACAAGGACCCGGCAAGGCCACAGAGTGTTCCTGAAATCAGGAACACCACCAGGCGGATCCTGCTCTCACTGACACCGACAAACTTGGCTGCAGTGGGATTTCCACCGATAGCGTAAATCTCACGTCCAGTGCGGGTATTCCGACTGAAGTAGTAGAACAGGACTATAACGAACAGAGCTATCCATAACAGGTACGAAATACCCAGAAAGGTGGTACGAGGCAGGGCAATGTAGGAATCAGTCATCTCATGGGCAGTAACCCACGTCCCTTTACTCAGAAGGAAGGTCATCCCCCTGAAGATACTCATCGTCCCAAGCGTAGTGATAATCGGGGGTATCTTGCCGTAGGCAACCAGGACTCCATTGACCAGGCCCAAACCGGCGCCAATACCCATACCGACAAGCAGCAACAGCCCGACAGGCACCTGGGGAAAGCTCTCGTTTATCATCCCGCAGGCCATACCGGTGAAGGCTATGACCGATCCGACTGAAAGGTCGATACCATTTGAAAGTATCACGTAAAACTGCCCAATAGCCACAATGACGAGAATCGCCATATCATTGAGAATGGTACTTATATTCTTGGGAGAGAGAAATTGCGGAGAGCGAACGGTTATGGGAACCAGCAGGACCACAAGCAGGACCATGAGAGTCGCCTCTCGCCTGGCAAAAGTCCGTCGTACAAATTGGGAAAAGCTATTGTCAGGCATGGGTGACCTCCTTTACTTCTTTGATAGCATAGCGCATCACCAGTTCTGCACTGAGATCCTTACGGTCTATAAATCCTGTCTGAATGCCCTCGTGCATAACCATGACGCGGTCAGCCATTCCAATCACTTCAGGGAGCTCAGACGATATGAGGATAACGGCAACCCCCCGGCTGGCCATCTCACATACGAATTCATGCACAGCGGCTTTGGTCGCCACATCGATACCTTTAGTCGGTTCATCCAGAATGAGAATCTTCGGGTCAGTTCCTATCCACTTTGCCAACACAACCTTCTGCTGGTTTCCACCGGAGAGGGTCTCGGCATCGACATGATAGCCAGCGGCCTTGATCTCCATCTCATTGCCTTGCTTTTCCACATAGGTCTTCTCGCTCTTGCCCTTGGTAACCAGCCCCTTCCAACAGAGCTTGGTGAGCATGGGAAGGGATATGTTGTGGGTAAGAGACATCTGCAGGACCAAGCCCTGCTTCTGGCGGTCTTCCGGAACCAGGGCAATGCCCCTACGCATGGCGTCCTGAGGGTTCCGAGGATTGTAGGGTTTGCCTTCGATGCTCATTGAGCCGCCATCAGCCTTATCTATGCCAAAGATGGTACGAACCACTTCGGTACGTCCGGCCCCCACCAGTCCGAACAATCCCAAAATCTCACCACGGTGCAGATCAAAACTGATGTCCTTGAATGCTCCCAACTGAGAAAGGCCCCTGACCTCAAGTATCTTCTCTCCTGTATGGGTAGTGTGCTCTGGGTACATCTGATCGACGCTGCGTCCGATCATCATCTGAATGATGTCGTCTTCACTACTCTTTCTGACTTCCCCTTCACCTATATACTGACCATCACGCAAAACCGTGAAGTAGTCACAAATTTCAAATATTTCAGCGAACTTATGTGAGATGAACAGGATCGCCTTACCGCTATCCCGTAGCTCCCTCACTATCCTGAAAAGGTCTTCTACCTCCCTGCCTGTCAAAGCTGAAGTCGGCTCATCCATGATGACCAGCCTTGCATCCAGAGAGAGGGCCTTACTGATCTCAACCATATGTCGCTGTGCAACGCTGAGATTCTTTACCAGAGTATCGGGATTGATATCGAGCTTCATTTGAGAAAGCAGGACTCTGGTGTGTTCGGTCATCGCTTTCCAATCCAGCTTGCGTGTCTTTTCATTACGAATGTGGTGTCCCATGTAGATGTTCTCAGTAACACTTAGTTCAGGGAACATCGAGGCTTCCTGATGGATGGCTACAATGCCGGCCTCCTGGGCTTCGATCGCATTTTTGAATGAGATGGGTTTTCCCTCCAGCTCAATCACCCCACTGGTTGGGAAATACACCCCAGTGAGAATTTTTACAAGAGTTGATTTGCCCGCACCATTCTCGCCGATGAGCGCATGCACCTCTCCACTGCGAATCGACAGATGAACATCGTCCAGTGCACGAATGCCAGGGAATATCTTCGTTAGATTTTGTACTTCCAACAATGCCTTTTGCATTGCCCCTCCTTCAGCCGATACGCTTGATCACAAGAGAAATTGCTCCCGCCCATAAAAGGCGGGAGCAAGAGAGGACCATTTTAGAAAATTGCAGCGTACTGCTCGATGTTGTCCTTGTTGAATACATAAGGAGTGCTCATGTAGATCAGACCATCTTTTTCAACCTTTACAGAGTCCATGCGTCCTGCAGGAATCACGTCACCAACATTGGCTTTGGTGGTACCTTCAATGAGTGCATTGAGGATGTAGGTGGAGGTATACCCAAGATCGATGGGGTTCCACAGAGCCATCTGACGGCAGGTGCCATCAAGGATGTATCCCTTCATTTCTGAAGGAAGGCCAAGACCGGTAACTTCCACAACACCAACCTTACCAGCATCCTTCACAGCCTGGGCTGTTGCAAGCAGACCAACAGTGGTCGGGCAAATGATGGCTTGGAGCTTGGGATACTTCTGCATCAAGGAGACAGCTTCACGATAGCTCTTGTCCGGGGCATCATCACCATAGACAACTTCAACAAGCTTCATCTTTGAGTACTTGGGATCCTTGATCTCTTCTTTCATCCAGTCAATCCAGAGGTTCTGGTTTGTTGCCTGGGCGGAAGCTGAGAGGACAGCCACTTCACCGGCATAGTCTGTAAGTTCTGCCGCAAGCTGAATCTGCTGGCGACCGATAAGTTCGGCATTACTTGGCAGAAGATCGACGATGCGTCCGCCTACGTTGATCCCTGAATCAAAGGAAATCACCTTCACACCAGCAGCCATCGCTTTCTTGGCAACGGAGATGAGAGCATCTGAGTCGTTGGCGGATATTGCAATACCATCGACACGCTGTGCGATAAGAGTCTCGATAATTTCAATCTGACCCTCGGCAGTTGCCTGTGGAGGCGCCATATACGTGGTCTTTATGCCACCGATTTCAGTTGCTGCCTCTTCACTTCCCTTGAAACAAGCATCAAAGAATCCGTTTCCCATGCTCTTTCCAAGAATGACGATCTCTTTTGTCCCTTTTGCTGAAGCGTCTTCTTTAGCGCCCTGTGCAAACACGGTTCCCATTGCAATGGCAATGATCAAAACGACCAACAGTGTTTTCTTCATACAAACTCTCCTTTTTTCTTCTTTTCGGAAAATCCGAAATCTATATGTAACCGGGAAACCCGGATCAGATAGCTCAGGCCTTTGGCAGGGAAGCCCGATACTTCTCAACTTCCCAATTCCGGATAAACTGGATCATATCCTCATCCATGAATAACGGGCCACCAAAACTCTCGGTATAGACACTGACCCTTACGGTATCGAAGAATAACGGCAGAGGTTTCTCCCCTATCGAGAAAACCCCGGTGTCCTGCACACCGACGATCTTCGGTTCAGTGCCGTAGAGCTTCTCATACTTAGCAAAAGCCTCATCCACGGACTCCCCCTCTCCCACCCAAAGCGGCTTGAATCCGCTGTAGACAATGTGGTCGGGAGTAAATGAGGACGCAACAGGGGCGAAAGCATCAACAGTGGCAAGATAACGGGAGAACTCACGATTCATGGCAGAGACAACTTTCTCCCCTGTGAGCTTTTCCAAACTAGCAACAATAGCCACCCGCCTCTTTTCCTCAATGCCCATCGGGGTGAAGTCAGGCCTACGGACCAGTTGCGCATCAATCCTTTTGAGAATCTCATCGTATTGGGTTGCGATCTCCTCGAGGCTCTCAGCACCTACGAACACCCCATGGTTCTGGAGGAATATCACAGAGGAAATCTTGCCGCTCAGCTCTTTTTGCTCGGCCAGGCGCTGCCTGACTATCTTTGCAAGGATAAAGCCCGGTTTGACCAGCTCTATCCACAGGGCATCGGGGAACAGTCGTCCAATGGCTCGCTTCCCTTCGACAGAACAGGTTATCCCATTCACCAGGGCCGGATGGAGATGCACCACATAGGAGAAAGGCAGAAGTGCATGCAGCAAAGCCTCCACCGACGGACGGGAACCCTCTCCCTTTAGGCGACAGGCCATCATATCCTTAAGCACCTCTTCTTCACGCTCATCGTCATCAGAGCTGTAGGTGTTAGCCCATATGGAATCCATACGGGCGAGATCCATTTTCACAAAGCCCTTGGGGCCTATACTTGCCAACTCGCTGCCAGAAGCCTTTACATAGAGGACCCCATCCTTCTTATAGGAGGTATTCCCTCCACCCAGCAAGACGAAGCGTTCATCGCTTCCATACCTCTGTGATTCAGAGAGCAGGGTATCAATGCTCATTCTCTCTCTCCTAATATGGTTCGCTCATACTCGCCGACTATCTTGATGAGATCTCCATCCAAGGCGATATTGTTTCTTCGGCAGAACTCATCCCAGACAAATCCAAAGGGCATGATACTCTGTTGCTCGAGCAGCGCCATCTTGGCGTAGCCATTCCCCGTCTCCTCATAGCGGATCAAGAGGTTCAAAGGTTGGAGCATGGCAAAAAGCAACGCTTTTCTCATCGATCTCGCACCGGTGACCCATGCCCCAACACGATTGATGGAGGCATCGAAAAAATCAAGGCCTATGTGGGTGGTGGCAAGCTTGCCGCTTCGCACCAGCTCCTCAGCTACCATTTTAACTTTGTCATTGAAAAGGACCACATGGTCACTGTCCCAGCGCATGGGGCGGCTGATATGCAGAAGCATCTCATCATCAAAAAGCAAGATTGCGGATAGTTTATCGGAAATGTCCTCTTCAGGATGGAAATGGCCCATATCAATGCAGAGCATCTTCTTGTTCCTACTGGCGTAGTTCATGTAAAACTCATGGGAACCTACCACGAAGGCCTCACTGCCTATGCCGAACAATTTGGTCTCCAAAGCATCGACCATCTCTTCTTCGGGATACTCTATGGCGAAAATCTCATCGAGGGACTCCTTGAGAATGGAACGGTAGCCAAACTTATCGACAGTAAGGTCCTTCGCCCCATCGGGAATCCAGGTATTAAGTATGCACGGGCTCTTCTGCTCACGACCGATCCAAGCGGCAATTTTCCGACAACGCTTCTCATGTTCGATCCAGAATCTCCGTATCTCCTCATCCTTGCTAGCAAGGGTGTAACCGTCATCAGCGAGAGGATGGCTGAAAAAAGTCCCGTTGAAATCTATATGGACATCATTTTTTTTCGCCCAGTCCAACCACCCCTGATAGTGCTTTTCCTCTATCTGGTCACGATCTACAAAGGTAGAACCGAACTCACCATAACTCGCATGGAGGTTAAGGCGATGTTTCCCAGGAACCAGGGAAAGCACCTTCTCAAGGTCACGGCGAAGCTCGGTTACATCCCTGGCTTTGCCCGGATGATTGCCAGTGGCCTGGATACCGCCACCTCCCAAGGTGGCGTCAGGTTTTTCAAAACCACCGACATCATCACCTTGCCAGCAGTGGATGGCAATGGGAACGGAGGCCAATTCCTCTAGTATGGTTTCTGTATCAACGCCAAACCTGGCGTAGGCTTCCTTTGCAATCTCATAGGTGGTCATGGTTGTATCTCCTATATACAAGTCTGACACCTTTTGGAAAATCCGCCTTGACAGAATAGTCAAATTATAGCACGATTTTATCATGTCATACCAAATACTCCAAGAAGGGGTGTTTTTCAAGGAAAACAGCCTAAAAGTAAAGATCATGTTTCGTGATCCGGAGATACCCTATTCCTTACATAGCCACGATTTTTATGAACTGGTAGTAGTAGTTTCGGGTAGAGGGTCACACCTTACACTAGGTGCAGAAACACCGATTGGCGAAGGTTCTGTCCTCTTCGTAAGGCCTGGGGTGCAACATGGGTACGGCAAGCTAGACAACCTCAGGTTATATAACATCTTAATTGGAAGCGATGTATTTTCCAAGGAGATATCAGACCTGTCAGAAATGCCAGGATTCAAAACTTTCTTTCTGTATTCAGAAGAGAATATTCCCATTTTCAAACTGAATAACTATCAGCTTACTGAAACGATTTTCCTGCTGAAGGAGATAAAGGCAGAGAGTGAGCGTGTGGGATTCGCAATGGGCTCTGCGGCAATGGCATATGCAAAACTCTTGCAGCTGGTCATCAAGATCGCCCGGATTCATACCCCAAAGCTACAGGGTTCCACACGGTCCACTGCAGAGAGACTCGATCCTATCATGCTCTTCATCGAACAGAACCTGGACAGGTCCCTGACACTCGAAGAGTTGGTCAGTGTAGCCAATATGAGTGCCAGCACCTTGAACAGGCAGTTCAAGGCGTATACAGGCTGGTCTCCTGTGGCATTTCACATCCACAGGAGAATAGCCTACGCATGTTCACTCATCCTCAAGGCTGATATGAGCGTTGAGGAGTTGTCCGAAGCTTCCGGTTTCTCTGACGGAAACTACTTTTCGCGTCAGTTCCGCTCCCATATGCATATGAGTCCCAAGCAATACAAGAAGCTATGGACAGGACAGTGACTTTAGACCACCACCCCTTTCTTCAGCAATACATTGGCGTATAGGGCTTTTTCGCCGGTAGCCACGATGGCATAGGCCTTTTGTGACCGCTCATAGAAGGCAAACCTATCGATGAAGGTAAAGCCCTTGAAAGCAGGGTCCCCTTTCTTGGCAATCTTATCGTACTCTGCCCAGATGGGTGTCTCGACACTATCGCCAGGAGCCTTTTCCATAAGCACGGCGTTTTCGGCATACGTATCAAGGGGGAACAGTTTGAGGATGGCTTCAAGAATCGATGGGACATCATGCCCATCGAGACGGATGACGCGCTCATTCATGGAAGCGGCTGGGAAGTTCCCATCTCCTATGACCAACTCATCCCCATGACCCATTTCCATGAGGACCTTCAAAAGCTCAGGACTCAGAATTGACGGAATGTTTTTTAGCATGACAGACTCCTTGAAAAAATCTTTTATTGCAATAAAGCCGATCTCATGCGATACTGCAAGTGATGTAAACGATTACATTTCTCATGATATACCAAGGAGGATCATATGGCAAATGTTTCTGATAATAAAATGATCAAAGCGGAAAAACGCTATGCAGGGGCACTTCCCAAAATAGGAATAAGACCTGCAATTGACGGAAGACAGAGAGGTGTCCGGGAGTCACTGGAAGAGCAGACCATGAACATGGCGAGATCAGCGGCAAAGCTTATCAGCGACAATGTAAGGCACAGCACTGGAGAGCCGGTTGAGTGCGTCATAGCTGATTCCACCATCGGCGGAGTACGTGAAAGTGCCGATTGCGCTGAAAAATTTGCCAGAGAGGGAGTATCCATTACCCTGACAGTCACTCCCTGCTGGTGTTATGGGACTGAAACCTTCGATTTCGATCCTCTTACCGTAAAGGCTGTATGGGGCTTCAACGGCACAGAGAGACCGGGGGCAGTATACCTTGCAGCGGTCCTCGCAGCCCACACACAGAAGGGCCTGCCTGCTTTCGGAATCTACGGCAGGGATGTCCAGGATAGTGATGACACCTCCATCCCAAGTGATGTATCTGAGAAAATCCTCCGCTTTGCACGCGCTGCCCTCGTTGTGGCGACAATCCGTGGCAAGAGCTACCTCTCCATCGGCGGATGCGCCATGGGAATAGCCGGCTCCATTGTCGACCAGGATTTCCTCCAGGACTTCCTCGGAATGAGGACAGAAGCCATAGACATGTGTGAGATCGAACGCAGGATCGCCGAAGGCATCTACGACAAGAAAGAGTATGAGATAGCTATCAAATGGGTACGTGAGAACTGTATCCAGGCTGAAGATACCGTCAACACCCCAGAGTACCGCAGAAGCAAAGAGCAACTGGAGAAGGATTGGGAGTACTGCACCAAGATGGTCATGGTAGGTCGCGACCTGATGATAGGGAATCCGAAACTAGCCAAGGCGGGTTTTGGTGAGGAAGCACTAGGGCACAACGCGATCGCAGCAGGTTTCCAAGGCCAGAGACAGTGGACTGACCACTGGCCAAACGGAGACTTCATGGAGACCATGCTTACCACATCCTTTGACTGGAATGGTATTCGCGAGCCCTTCATCATGGCAACTGAGAATGACTACCTCAACGGTTTGGGAATGCTTTTCAGCAAGCACCTGACCAACAGGGCCTCGATTTTCAGTGACGTGAGAACCTATTGGAGCCCTGACTCCATCGAGCGGGTCACAGGCTGGAAGCCGGAAGGTCTTGCAAAGGACGGTTTCATCCACCTCATCAACAGTGGTGCCACCACCCTTGATGCCAATGGGCAGATGAAGAACAAGGAAGGCAAGAGCGAGATGAAGCAGTACTGGGACATCACTGATGAAGATGTGAAGAACGTTCTGGAAAATACTCGTTTCAGCGTTGCCAACTGTGGATATTTCCGAGGAGGCGGATTCAGTTCAACCTTCCTCAGTGAAGGTGACATGCCTCTGACCATGGTCAGGCTGAACCTGGTGAAGGGTGTGGGCCCTGTGATGCAGATCGCAGAGGGCTGGACCTGTGAAGTGCCCGAGAAGGTCTTTGACATCATCAACAAGCGGACTGACCAGACTTGGCCTACCACATGGTTTGTCCCAAGGATTGACGGCAAGGAAGGTCCGTTCAAGGATGTCTACTCTGTCATGGCTAACTGGGGAGCCAACCACGGTGCCCTCGGATACGGTCACTTCGGTGCGGACATGATCACCCTCTGCTCAATGTTACGCATACCTGTTTGCATGCACAACGTTCCTGAGGAGAAGATCTACCGTCCTAGTGCCTGGACAATGTTGGGTATGGACAAGGAAGGAGCTGACTTCAGAGCTTGTGAGAACTTCGGACCTCTGTACGGCAAGTACTGAGCGAAGAAGTAACAGGACAGCGAAGTAAAATTCACTGTACAAACGCAAGAGGAGCTGACCAAGATGGTCAGCTCCTCTTCACTATGCACCCATACGTACTGTTTCCATCACGCAGCTACCATGATCTGGCAATAAACAAAGCACTCCCTTCAAAACCTTGCCCTATTGCACGCACCTTACAACGAGCAGATCTTCTCCCATACCTTCTCATCCACAGGAATTCCATCCCGCAAATTCTCCTCACGTAGGCTCTTGCGTTTCTCTCCAGGAAATCGTACCGGATTGTCAGGATCCATAGGAACCGAATCCTTCAGATCGGCCAAGGAAGCAGAGATCTTCTCTTCTATAGCAGCGCGATCGGGAAGATCGGAGAGAGAGATGGCAATGAATACCTGCGAGACTTCCTTCTCAAGCTCACTTCCTATGGAGTGGGTGGTCCTCCCTCCGGAGAGGGCTGAGGCGATGAGGTCCAGGGCCAAGGCAAGGGAGGTACCCTTCCAGAATCCCATGGGCATCGGCCTCTTGCTCTCCATGATGGCCGCAGCATCCCGAGAGGGATTTCCCTCACCATCGAAGCCACCGTCAAAGGGAAGAGGGCGTCCCTCTCTCTTATACGTCTCCATCTTCCCATAACTGAATTGGGACATCGCCGCATCAACGAGCACCGGTCCGTCCTTACCTGGTATTGCCAGGACGAGGGGGTTGTTGCCAACCTTGGCATCCTTACCTCCCCAAGCGGGCATCAGGGGAAGGGTATTTGTCCAGAGGATACCAATGCAGTCCTCCTTTGCAGCCATAAGGCCATAGGTGCCAGGTCGCATCCAGTGCGAGTTGTTGGCAAGGGCAACACAGGCTATCGTGCTCTCTTTTGCAAGCTCGATGGCTCGCTTCATGCAAAGGTGTGCATTGAGATTTCCCGGCCCCATCTTCCCGTCCCAACGTTCCAAAGCTCCAAACCTGGCTACAGGGGTAGCCCTGGCAGATACATCCACTATCTTGTCATCTATGTTCTTCACATAGGAGTAGAATCGGTTTGCTCCATGGGTATAGACCCCTTCCAGCGAAGTCTCGGCAATCATAGTTGCAGAAAGTTTTGCCGAAGCGCCATCCATGCCCCGTGACAGGAGAACCTTTTCAAACCGCTTTATCATATCCTCATATGCAACTCTCATACTTACCTCTCTCCTTAGCTTATTTATATGTGTATTTTTTCCTGCTGTCCCACCACACTTCCCCCCCACAGGAACGAAGATAGGTCACACAACTGCGAACAGGCTTTGCATACATCCTTTCCACCGCCTGCATGTAAAGATCCAGCTGGGCCCTGTGCCTCTCAGGAGCACGGTACCGATCAGTCTTGAAATCTATGATGAGCAGTTCATCATCTGTCTCAACCAGAAGGTCTATGGAACCTTCCACGACCACTTCCCTCCCCTCATGCAGTGCGGCTGAGAAAAACTTCACTTCACAACGAGGGTGGTTGGGCTCTACATGGTGCTTGTAGATATCACTCTCCAGAAAGTTAGCGCACAGCACAAGGGCATCAGCAAGAAGCACTTTTCGCTGTTTGGCCGTAAGCAGATGATACAATCGTTGGGTCATAAAGGCAAACTCATCCTCAACCTGCTGTTTCAGTACCATCGCCTCACAGAGCCCATGGACAAAGGTGCCGAAGTCGGCAGTGACAGAAAAAGTTTCCTGTTTAACCTCTTCAAGCAGACTGTCACTGGCAAAGAGGGGCAACTGCTCGGCAAAGCCTGACTCCGCCTGGTTCCCCTCCTCATCATAGAGAGAGGTAGCCGCATAGCGGAGCGGCCTCAAATCGGGATCCTTTGCAGGGCTTCCATACCAACGTGCCGCCTCAGTCATGGCAGTGCTTGCATCGGAAGTCATCGAGCTGTAGAGAGAACGCTCCTCTATGTCTTCAATGCAAAAGGAACGAACCATCCCCTCCTCCAGCTCGGGCTCATTGATATCAATGCCCAGAGCCCGGCAACAGAGAAGCAGCAGGTTGTTATCGGGCTTGTCCCCAGATACATTACGATTCGTGCTGGTAAAGTATCCGCTCACCACCAGGTGAGTCTCTGCCCGTGTAAGGGCTACGTAGAGCAAACGCTTCAGCTCAGCCAGCTCAAACAGCTTTTCATCATCCTCCTCAAACAGCAGTGCGGCATTTTGGATCTCTTCGATCTTGGTGGCAGTGGCATAATAGGAGCTGGACATGAATGAAGGCAGCATCTCCCCGGCAAACACAGAGATGCTGTTGCCATGCCCCCTTCCAACACTACCGCTGTTTCCGAGGAATACGATAGGAAACTCCAGCCCTTTGGATTTATGAACCGTCATTATCTGAACCCCTTCCCCCTGTTCCTTCAGGACATCCAGGTCATCAAGGCGCTCATTCTGTCCAAGATTGTCGCGGATAAAATCGAGGAATTGGCTGAGGCTCATAGCCTGCTCTTCCTTGATCTGGGCCAAGCGGTGCAAGAAACTAAAATGCTCCAGATACATCTGATACTCCGGTTTGGAAACCAACGAAAGATAGTAGCCACTTTCGTACCAGAGGAACTGTACAATCTCACTGAGTTTTCCTGTCTCTACTTTTTTGCACAAGTGCCCGAAGAAAGAACAGCACCCCCTGTAGCGGAGCGTATCTTCCTCATCCAATTCAGGACCCTCCGTAAAAGGCTGCAGACAACCGTCATAATGGACAAGTGCCGAGTACACCCCCTCATCGGAGATGTTACAGAAAGGAGAACGCAGGGCGCTCATATAGGAGAGCTTGTCGTTGGGATAGAGGGTAAGCTGCAACATCGCATACAGATCATTGGCCGGAGCCTCCAACATGAGCGAACGTGCCGCCTGCAAGGTATAGGGTATGGAGTATTTTCTAAAAGCCTTCTCAAAGCTCAATTGGTTGCCTGTCGTGCGCATGAGAAGCGCCATATCACTAGGCTTGGGCCTTCTGGGGCCATCTTTTGAGGGTATGAGATACTCATCGGTCGTAAGCATCCGTACCATCAGGCGGGCTACTGCGATGGCTTCCGCATCAGCAGCTGCCGCATTCTCCTCCTCTTCATCATCCTTGTCCTCATCTCCCCCCTGACTGTTGGACGGATCATCCTTCTTGAAAGGTTTGACCAGCATCGAGAGTGTTGGCGTTATACCCTCAGTCGGGTCTCTAAAGCCCAAAGAGGTGAAGTCAGCCTCGTAGGGCTCCCCTTCGTTTTGCATCACAGAGGGAAACATCCGGTTGAACAACTCTATGAGGGCGGGCTCGCTACGGTAGTTTGTGTCCAGGCTCAACGCCTTCCCTCCGACTGATTCGAGCTCTTGGCTCAGATGCTTGAACACACGCACATCCGCACCCCGGAACCGGTAGATGGACTGCTTCTCATCACCGACAAAGAAGAGCTTGTCGGCCTTGAGCGAAGAGGAGTCGGGGATACCGTCACTGTTGAGGTCCTCCCTCTCGGCAAGCAGGTAGAGCAGCTCTTTCTGCTGCTCATTATTGTCCTGGAACTCGTCGATCATGATGTAACGGTACTTGCTCTTGAAGTATGCACGCAGGGGGAGGTTCTCTTTCAATATCTCCACAGCAAGGGAGGAGACATCACTGAAGGTGAGTATGCCGGTCTTTCTCTTTTCAGCCTGGTATGCCTCAACATATTCACGGACGAAGCCGATCACACTGGCCAGCCTGTCCTGGTGCAACACTACTGATAAGGCTACGCAGAGCTTGCTTCTGAGAGTCCGGTACTCATCGGTTGTTTCACGAAGGAATTCAAAATCTTCCCCCTTCCCCGCTCCTGGCTTCCTGAAAATGAGATAATTGCTGCTCAGCAGTTCAAACATCTCCTTATCGTTCAGGCCTTCGCCAATCTTTTCAAGGAGCGTCTGGGCTATGGTACGGACCGATAAGAGCGTCTTGGGAGCGGAAGCGAATGCAGCATAGCGTTCCAACAGGCTTGTGAAGCTGCCCAGCAGATCATAGAACTGCTCACGAACAGATGCGACAAGGCGGTCACTGAGATTCGCTTCGACTTTCTTGGGTAGATAGTAGTGCTGGGATACAAGCCTGACAAGCATGTTCTCCACCAGATTATCGGGGCTGTAGAGTTCCGAGAGGATCTTTGCCCCTTCGCTGAAACTGCGTTCCTCCAAAAGTGCATTGGCACATCGGATGGCACTTTTCTTGTTCTCTTCATCATCGATGGCGAAATCACCGGCAATACCGTAAGAGGTGCTGTCGCACCTGAGTATCGTGGAACAAAAACTGTCCAAGGTCGCAATGGTCGCATCGGGGAATTTGGTCAGTTGCATCCCAATGTGAGGATCAGAGGAGAAGGTAAGCAACTGCCGGTGGATGCGTTCACGCATCTCACGCGCCGCCTTTCGAGTGAAGGTGAGGGTAAGTATCTGGTCGCAGTCAGCCTTCTGTTCCAGGACAAGCCTCAAAAACCGGTACGAGAGGACAGTGGTCTTACCCGAACCCGCTCCTGCGGATACCACGCAGTTCCTATCGCAAAATACTGCCTCAAGCTGGTTCTTGTCCAGCTGTCTGGGACTCTGTTTCATCACTTCTTCAAAGCTGATCATCGGGTTGCAAACCTCCTCCTGCAAATCGGGCGGTATATGCACCCCTTGCAGCTCTCTTTAGACGGGGTAGCCTCAAGATGTCCCCCTTCAATGGCTGTGGCGACTTTCTGGAGAACCTCCTCAAGGGCCTTGTCACAAAACTCCATCAGAGGCGTCTGCTCCCTATCCCAAATAGCACTATATCGCCCATCCTTTATGCTGAAATACGAAGCATTCACCACTTCTGCCCCCAGGCTCTCACCTACCAGCTTCCTATACAAGGGGAGCTGGAATGAAGGTATCTTCTCCTTGATCTTCGTAAAGGGAACCTTACCCTTCTTGTAGTCGATGACTGCATAGAGCTTCCCTTCCGGGGGATCGAGGGAGATGATACGGTCTATCCTTCCCTCGAGGGAGAACAGGTCGTTGACAAAGGAGAGTTTTTCCTCAAAGAAAATTGAGCGGGCATGGGAAAAAAGCTTCTCTTCAGCCTCAAGTATCCAGGTGCATCTCTCCCTGAACTCGTAGATTATCCAGGCTCGGGTTGGAGGGTTGGGCCCCCCTTCCCCGAAGTATTCGATAAGCTTCTCATCAAAAAGGCCAAGCAGAAGCGTACGGTACTCCTCAATTCTTATAGGGGAGAAATACTCTATCTTCCGGAAAAATGCCTCATAGACTGCATGCAGGAACGATCCGATGAGACGATGATCCACGTTCAGCACTTGGTAATCCACCTGGTCCACTTCAAACAGGTATTTGCATAACCAGGCATAAGGACAGCGGACGAAAGTATCGAGGCCCGTTGGTGAGAGATGGATGAGATGTTTCCCGCCAACCTCGTGTTTTAGCAACGGCACCCATTCGAGAGGAAGGGGATTACGGGCAAAATCCCTTCGTTTGGGAGAGAGGGATGTGTGTATTGCATTGGCAAACCACCACTGTTGCCTATTTGTTGCAAGGGAGAGAGGGGGTTCTCCTCGCCAAAGAAGGCCCTCACCCAAGAAGGGATCATGTGCTTCTGGGATATCTTTCCGTCCCTCTGCTACCAGGTCCCCTTCCAAGAAAAATGTTGGGGGCAGGGATTCCCCCTCATAGCTGGTGGTATGGTAGGAGAGGTAAAGCTCCCCTTCTGCGAGCAAAGCGGCGTGCAAGGTAGCTGCAGTCGTATCCTCTTCCCTGCGGTCCTTGGTCTCTACTGTCTGTGGCAACAGGGCAAGGGGTTGCGACAGACAAGAACTGCCACTGTGGTCAAGGGAAAGGATAAAATGGTGCTTAGCTTCCAAGGGAGCCGTCAGTGGCCATGGATAGACCTGTATCCCTTCCTCATGCATCTGAGGAACATAGAGTTTGGTATCCAGGAAATCGAGGAAGAAGCTGAAAAGAGAGGAGTGCGAATCTATCGAGACCGCAGCCATCGCTGCCTTGATGTTCTCCATGGCATCAAGGCAGAAAGAGTAGACATCCTCCCCTTGCGTACCTTTCCACTGCGTTTCAATGAAATAGGTATCCTGGAAATGGTTGAGTTTTTTTCTCAGTTCTTCGATATCAGAGGCCTTACATATACCTACAACGCTCTCCTTGAAATCCCGATAAAAAGCAATCAATTCAAAATCCCTGAGTTGTTCTGTCCACTGGTCGGATCCCCACAAGGAGCCTTGGACCACTGCCCTGTCAACAGCGGCGGCAAGGAGCTTACGCTGAGTCTTTAGGTCTCTCCATGGAAAGCCGATGTCCAAAAGCAAGGCCTTCATGCTCTCCAGACTGAAACTTTCCTCATAGACTCCCTTGAGGCGGGAGAAGAACCTTCCACTGGGATAGAGCAAGGGAGATTTCCCCTGACGCAGGACCAGGGGGATGTCATACAGCCATGCCTCCTGCTCAAGGGCAGGGAGCATGCTTGTTGGGTTCGCACATCCGATAAGGATATCCCTGGTGGCGACACCCCCATCTAGCAGATGCCGTATCCTGCGCAAAGTGGTACGTATCTCTTCTATGTGGTTTTCAAAAAGTTCAAGCTGAACAGGACCGGACAGGGAGTTTGGAAAGGGTTTCAGGGTTATCCAGGAAGGGTACCCCAAACTCCCTATAAGGTTATCCAAGCCCGGGATGAGGGATGGGAAAAGGATGCAGTACCGCTTGGTACCTGCCTGCTCCCCTGCAAACTCCAAGGAGGGCCTCTCGTATCCCGGTTCGAAAAGCTGATGGGAGGCAAGGAAGGATGCATACTCCTGGTAGAGTATCTTCACATCCTTTTGCATCTCAGGGCTCATGAGAGCGAGGATCTCCTCATCCAGTGCCTCTCCCAGCTGAGGGAGCAAGGAGGCAAGATATTTGCCGAAACGACTGTTTGCCTCCGGATAGGCGGGGTTTATAAAATAGGAGAGCCCATGATCCTTTTCGAGCAGCGTCCTGGCAAACAGTTGCCGTATCAGGGTATTCGCAGGTTGTTCGCCGGCATGCTTGGGCAGGTACTGGGAGCGGAACAGATCGAAGGAGATGGCTCTTTCTCCAAGGATAGCCTTATCCCTTCCATGAAGGGCATAGTCCACCAAATAGCTTCTGGCAGCCACCTCTGTGGGAAATACACAGATGTACCCTTCATCAAAGGCGGTATGTACATAGGTTCGTTTTGTCTCTCTCATAGATTGCAGTATACCATGATTGTGTGTACCATTACTCATGCTTATGCCAGATCAAGGTGAAAAACCCTTACAAACAAGGACAGGCCGATTCCCCCCGCTTGCCGGAGCCCTCTCTATCTTGCTGAGTGTCTATATCTGGATGAACCTCGGTCCAATACTCGCCTACCAATTCACGATGGTCACCCTTGAGGATGATGTCATCAAAGCCTACCTGGTTGCAAACATACCCTTCTTTGCATTGGTCTTCGGTCTCTTTTTATCCTTACGCTTTCTCATGCGAACCAGTGTCAAACACGTCATAACCGATAAGAAAAAGATTGATTGGCTTCTTATGCTACAAAGTGGAAGCGCTTATATGGCGGTCGCCCTGCTCTTCACCCTTGGGCATGCCTTGTTGCAACCAGAGCAGTTTCAACTCTTCAGTGGGAATACAAAGGATTTCCTAAGGATGGTTCCCCTCGTCCTGATCATCACACCGACACAGACCACCAGCGAAGAGTTTCTGATGCGTGCAATACCCTCCAGGCTTTTCAGGAAAGGAAAGCTAGTCACGACAACAAAGGGCATCCTTTGGGTAAGCCTCTTCACTGCCCTGCTTTTTACTCTGCCGCACCTCTCCAACAGGGAGATGCAACATGCGACTCAAAAGAGTGCTGTCATACTCTATTACGCCCTCTTCGGTTTTGGAGGAACCTTCATAAGCCTGAAAACCAAAGGATTCGAACCCTCCATAGGCATCCATGCCGCCAACAATCTCTATATCGCCCTCATCTGCAACTACACAAACTCTTCCCTGCCTTCCAGGCCCTTGATCCTCTCCACAGGTGCGGTAGGAACTTACTGGGATGTATTGCAGCTAGCGTTGGGATTAGGCGCTGTCTGGTGGATGCTGATTAGGGTGAGAGCATTCAAGAAATGAGGAAGTGTCACTGTTCAACATCAAGTACGCTCCTACCAGCTCACAGCCTTATCAGCTGGAGACTCCTTGTCTAGAAGAAAGAGGTCATGAAGGAATATGGTGACCCCCAAGAGATCAGCACACCCTCCACAGCTAATCCTTTTTCAGTGAAGTCCCTATCCATCTGCCCATTAAATCCAAAGTCTTCCTCTGTGAAGGCTCCACCTTTTAGAGGATGTGTTGAACATCCTCACGTATCACACAATCAGCTGTAAATACATCGACACCTACTTTCCTAACAGCAAATACAAAAAGCCGATATAAAAACCTCTGACCCAAAGCAGTTCAATGCCTACTATTTTTCTAAGAATAACACCGATTACTATGGTTTGTGCTATTTGAGGACAAAAAAGGATTGTCCTAAGCATATCTTTGTGTTAGTAATATATGAAAAAAAGAGATGATTGCATGAAAAAATCAAAAAAACTTGTATCTATTATTCTTATGATGCTGCTGTGCTTTACCCTAGGAGCCTCAAACTCCCAGAAGATATTTTCTTTGGAAAGCCCAATCTACCGCTATATTGCCAACCTCTATATTTTGCAGGGGAAGGCACTCCCTTCAACAACAGGGCCCTACAGCCAGGATGAACTAGAGAGGATGTTTGACCGACTCGACCAAAAAGATCTCACAACCCCCGCGGAAATTGAACTGTACACCCAAGTGGCAAACCTCTTATCAGAAAAACCCAAGCAAGCAGGCCTTCTTGGCTATGCTGCTGACATCACCTTCAACGTTGAAGCATATGCCCATACCAACAAGGACGACTTCAACAGCGAGAGGGACTGGTCCTACAACTACTCAAACAGAAAACCTTTTGGGAACCTCTCTTTCGAAACCTGGCCTACTGGCCACTTCTATAGTTATTTTGAAATCTCACTCATGAATAACTTCGGGCGAGGATCGTGGACAGTATCCCCTGCACCAAATGATCAGTCAAACCCTCTGTATGGGGAATCACTTCTGACTACAAGCATCCCTATGGTCCCC